>Ga0256409_1000197_pt1 | contig 63085 bp, 56 predicted proteins | sample PhySR1_FD_185981 | JGI IMG/M metagenome (GOLD analysis project Ga0256409, IMG submission 185981) | Leaf surface microbial communities from sunflower plants in UC Gill Tract Community Farm, Albany, California, United States - DLSL S.R1 | ecosystem: Host-associated > Plants > Phyllosphere >... | reverse complement strand
CACCCAGCGCGCGTCTTCCTCGTCGTACTCGAACATCGGGAAGTCGATCACCCACAGCGGCTTCCAGGCGTCTTCGAACAGCCCGTTGCTCTTGGCGAAGTCCGAATGACCGACCTTCAGGCGCAGCGCACCCATCGCGTCGTTGACCACCTTCGCGCGGTCAGCGCCGAAGAACAGGATGTCGCCATCTTGTGCGCCGCTGCGCTTGAGGATCTCGGCGATGGCCGCATCGTGCAGGTTCTTCACGATCGGCGATTGCAGGCCGTCACGGCCCTTGGCCACTTCGTTGACCTTGATCCAGGCCAGGCCCTTGGCGCCGTAGATTTCGACGAACTTGGTGTATGCGTCGATATCGCCGCGCGACAGGGAAGCACCGCCCGGCACGCGCAGTGCTACGACGCGGCCGCCTTCTGCGTTGGCCGGGCTCGAGAACACCTTGAAGTCGACGTCCTTCATGGCGTCGGTCAGTTCGGTAAATTCGAGCTTGACGCGCAGGTCCGGCTTGTCCGAACCGAAGCGGGCCATCGCCTCGCGGAACTCCATCACCGGGAACTTGGCATCCAGCTCAACCGACATGGTGTTCTTGAACACCGTGCGGATCATCTCTTCAAAGAGGTCGCGGATTTCCTGCTCGGTCAGGAATGACGTTTCGCAGTCGATCTGGGTGAATTCGGGCTGGCGGTCAGCACGCAGGTCTTCATCGCGGAAGCACTTGGTGATCTGGTAGTAGCGGTCAAAGCCCGACACCATCAGCATCTGCTTGAAGAGCTGCGGCGATTGCGGCAGCGCGAAGAACTGGCCGGCGTTCACGCGCGACGGCACCAGGTAGTCGCGCGCGCCTTCCGGCGTGCTCTTGGTCAGCATCGGCGTTTCGATGTCGATGAAGCCCTTGTCGTCCAGGTACTTGCGCACTTCCATCGCAACCTTGTAGCGCAGGCGCAGGTTGTACTGCATCTGCGGGCGGCGCAGGTCCAGCACGCGGTGCGTGAGGCGCGTGGTTTCCGACAGGTTGTCGTCGTCCAGCTGGAACGGCGGCGTGACGGAAGCGTTGAGCACCGTCAGCTCGTGACACAGCACTTCGACCTTGCCGCTGGTCAGGTTGGCGTTGGTGGTGCCTTCCGGGCGGGCACGCACGACGCCCTTCACCTGCAGGCAGAACTCGTTGCGCACACCTTCAGCCACCTTGAACATCTCCGGGCGGTCCGGGTCGCACACGACCTGCACCAGGCCTTCACGGTCGCGCAAATCGATGAAGATCACGCCACCGTGGTCACGACGACGATGGGCCCAGCCCGACAGCGTGACGCTCTGGCCGAGCAGTTGTTCGGTGACCTGACCGCAGTATTGAGTACGCATTTGCATGTTGTGGTTTTCCGCGAAGCGCGCCGCCAAGAAAACGTCGCGCATGAAAGTTGATTGGGGGGCCGGGGTCGATTCGACTTCGTTCGTATCGCCGGCTCAGGGTGCCGCGATGGCGCCGCCCTCTGCAGGCAGCGCGGTCGGATTCGAAGGGTCGCGCGGCTCTTGAGCCGGCGACCGGTCCTCCGTCTTTGGCGAGGCATCGGGCGGGTCCATGCGGCGCGGCAGCGCTTCGGGCGCCACCACCCCCATCGACACGATGTACTTGAGCGCTGCATCCACCGTCATATCCAGCTCGATGGTGTCGGCCTTGGGCATCATCAGGAAGAAGCCCGACGTCGGGTTGGGCGTGGTCGGCACGTACACGCTGACGTACTCGCCCTGCAGATGATTCTCGACATCACCGCCGGGGCGGCCGGTCAGGAAGGCGATCGTCCATGAGCCTTCGCGCGGGTACTGCACCAGCAGCGCCTTGCGGAACGCATTGCCGTTGGACGACAGCAGTGTGTCCGACACCTGCTTCACGCTCGAATAGATCGGGCCGACCACAGGAATGCGGCCCACGAGCGCTTCCCACCACAGCACCAGCTTCTGACCGATGAAGTTGTGCGCCAGCACGCCGACGATCAGGATGAACGCCAGCGTGAGAATCGCGCCCACGCCGGGAATGCGCCGGCCAAACAGCTGATCTGGCTGCCATGCCGACGGCAGCAGCGCCAGGCTCTGGTCCATCGTGCCGATGATGAGCGACAGCACCCACAGCGTGATCGCAAGCGGGACAAGCACCAGAAGACCGGTTAGGAACCATGTCTTGAGTGCGCTGGTTTTCTGTTTCATGGGGCGATGGACCGAAAGGTGAGCGATGCGATCAGTGGCAAGCGCACGACGTGCCGCAACCACCGGACGCGGCCGGCGTGCTGGCACTGGACGACGCGCTGTCCGACGACGCGGCAGCCGCCGCAGGCGCAGCGGCCTCCGTCTTGGCCGCCGAACCGGTTGCCGGAGCCGCAGCCGATGCGCCGCCCGAGCCACCGCGGAAGTCCGTCACGTACCAGCCCGAACCCTTGAGCTGGAAGCCGGCAGCGGTTAGCTGCTTCTTGAACGCCGGCGCGCCGCATGCGGGGCAATCCGTCAGCGGCGCGTCGCTCATCTTCTGCAGCACATCTTTGGCGTGGCCGCAGGCGTCGCATCGATAAGCATAGATCGGCATGGTGTCCTCACCCTGGAACAAACAAATGACAAGAAAGCGATTGGATTGCCCGCGCATCCCGCGAACACGGTGCGGGAAATAATGCACACGGGCTCACGCAAGATCGGGGCAGCTGTGCGCCATACAAGTGCTGGCGCGCAAAGCCTTGAATTATAAACCCTTTTAAGGGAATTCCCGACCGCAGATTCGGCGCGGGCGATGGCGATGCGCGACAAAGTGGCACACCGCGCACGCGTGCGCCGGGACGCTCAGGCTTGTGTGGCCGCCTTGGTAGTCGGCGCGCGGTTTGCGATCCACTGCGGTCCGAGCGAGCCGAGGACCATCGCGCCGAAGCTGGCCAAGAGGCCAACCAATTGTGGCGGAAGCATCGCATCTGGCAGGACCACTTCGCACCAGATCCATGCCGCGAGGCCCAGGATGATGGCCAGCAGACCACCCTGCTTCGTCGCGCGCTTCCAGAACAGACCGAAGGCCAGCGGCACGAAGGCGGCCACCAGCGTTACCTTGTAGGCACTTTCGACCATGTGGAAGATGGATAGGTGCGAGTTCAGCGCGAACAGCGTCACCAGCACCGTGAATGTCAGCACCACCGCCTGCATCACGCGCAGGAAGCGCTTGTCGTCCATGTTGGGCAACAGCGGGCGCAGCACGTTTTCGGCAAACGTTACGGACGGCGCCAGCAGTGTCGCGCTCGCGCAGCTCTTGATGGCCGACAGCAGCGCGCCAAAGAACATGACCTGCGCGAAGATCGGCGCATGCTGCAGCACCAGGTTCGGCAAAATCATCTGCGAGTCGGTATCGATGTACTTCGCGACCATCTCCGGGTCGATAAGCGTGGCGGAATACGCCAGAAACATCGGGACGAACGCAAACATGAAGTACAACACGCCGCCCAGCACCGAAGCCGTACCGGCAATGCGCTCGGTGCGCGATGACGTTACCCGCTGGAACACGTCCTGCTGCGGGATCGAGCCGAGCATCATGGTGATCCACGCTGTCACAAAGCCGATCACCTCGATCGGGTTGAACGCCGGCCAGAACGAGAACTTGCCCGAAGCCGCCGCGTGCGCCACCACCGTGCCCACGCCACCGGCCTGGCCCGACACCTCCCAGCCGATGTACAACATGCCGATCACGATGATGATCATCTGGATGAAGTCCGTCACCGCCACCGACCACATGCCGCCGAACAGCGTGTAGACGAGCACGCTGCCCGCGCCGATCATCATCCCGAGGTCTTGCGAAACCGCGCCGTCAGACACGGTGTAGAACACCAGGCCCAGCGCCTTGATCTGCGCCGCCACCCACCCCAGGTACGACACGACGATGCACAGGGTGGTCAGCGTCTCGGCTGCGCGGCCAAAACGGTTGCGATAGAAGTCCCCAATGGTGAGCAGGTTCATCCTGTACAGCGGCTTGGCGAAGAACAGACCCACCAAGATCAGGCACAGCGACGAACCGAACGGATCGGCCACCACACCGTGCAGGCCATCCTTGAGAAATTCTGCAGGAATCCCGAGCACCGCCTCGGAGCCGAACCAGGTGGCGAACACCGTGGCGGTCACGACATAGAACGGAAGGCTGCGTCCAGCCACGGCGAAATCGGCGGTACTGCGCACCCGCAGTGCAGCCCACAGGCCGATCCCGACCGAAATCACCCAGTAAACAATGACAAACCAGATCAGCATGGCAGCGCGGATAGAAGCTGGAAAACCCCATGGCAGCCCGGTTTTGGGCCCAGGGGTGCCGGGCAAAGTGGCCGGATTATAGCGATGGGACCGCGCGCCGGGGCATCGGTGCGACCACGAAGGCCGCCCCGTTTGCCAGATTTTTGGGCGACGGCCCGCAACGGGCGACGGCAGGCTTTTTGTTGACCACGGCCCATGTTGCTTTGCACCAACAGTGGCCGGGAAAACGGATCAATCGGCGCGACGGCGCCAGACTTGCCAGCGCTCGCGCCCGGCGAACACCGGAATCGAATCGGCTTCGGCGATGGGTATATCGCTGATGCGCTCGAACGCGTGCGACAGCAGCCCATCCAGCTCGGGTTGCGTGGTCTCGAACGGCGGCCCCTTGGGCGCCGCCTCTCGGCCTTCCACCACAGCAAAGAAGCCGGCCAGCAACCCGCCGGGCGGGAGCAGTTTCGCCACCTGTACGGCGTAGTCCGGCCACAGACGACGCGGCATCGCACACAGAAATGCGCGTTCGTAGATCCATTGCACCGGGCGCGGCGGCGAGAAACGGAAGAAATCCGCCAACTCCACGACGCCGGCATGCGGGCCCAGCAGGGTCTTGGCCGATGCCACGGCACTTGGCGCAAAGTCGATGGCCGTAACCGGCCAACCGCGGTCCGCCAGCCAGCCGGCCTCATAGGCGTTGCCGCAACCGGGAATCAGCGTGGAAAGCGGCGCAGGCTGCGCTTCACAGAATTGCCGGAACGCGCGGGGTACACCGGCGGCATCCCAGGGGGTGTGCTCGCGGCTGAACCGCTCGTCCCAGAAGGCGGGATCGGCGGCGTCACGGGATTGGAAGACGGGCGGCTGGGCCATGGCGCTGAGAAAGTGAAGACGGATCAGTAACGGGACATCCAGGCCAGCACATGCGTGGCGACGATGCCGACCGCGAAGCCACCGACGAACAGCAGCGCGGCGGACAACAGCCGGTTCGTGCGCTTTTGCTCGGCAAGCAGCGCGGTGAGCGCAGCGGTCTGCGCATTACCGTCCTCGCGGGAGCGGCGATCCAGAATCTGGTACACCAGGCGCGGGAAGTCCGGCAACTTGTTGGCCCACTGGGGCGCCTCGACCTTCAGGCGCTCCACAAAACCGCGCCAGCCGATCTGCTCGTGCATCCAGCGTTCGAGGAACGGCTTGGCCGTCTTCCACAGGTCCAGATCCGGATCGAGCTGGCGGCCAAGGCCCTCCACGTTCAGCAGCGTCTTCTGCAGCAGCACAAGCTGCGGCTGCACTTCCACGTTGAAGCGGCGCGAGGTCTGGAACAGCCGCATCAGCACCAGGCCCAGCGAAATTTCACCCAGCGGCCGATCAAAATACGGCTCGCAGCACGCGCGGATGGCGCCTTCCAGCTCTTCCACGCGCGTCGCTTCCGGCGCCCAGCCGGACTCGATGTGCAGCACCGCCACGCGGTGGTAGTCGCGCTGGAAGAACGCCAGGAAATTCTGCGCGAGGTAGTTCTTGTCGAACTCCGAGAGCGCCCCGACGATGCCGAAATCCAGCGCAATATAGCGGCCCAGCGTCTCGGGTGCCACGCTCACGAGGATGTTGCCGGGGTGCATGTCGGCATGGAAAAACCCGTCGCGGAAGACCTGCGTGAAGAAAATCTCCACGCCGTCGCGCGCGAGCTTGTGCATGTCGACGCCGGCGGCGCGCAGCTCTTCGGTGTGCGAGATCCGCATGCCGTGCATGCGCTCCATCACGAACACCTCAGACGTGCACCAATCCCAGAAAACCTCGGGCACCAGCAGCAGGTCGGACTTGGCAAAATTGCGGCGCAACTGGCTAGCGTTGGCCGCCTCGCGCATCAGGTCAAGCTCGTCGTGCAGGTACTTGTCAAACTCGGCGACCACCTCGCGCGGTTTCAGCCGCTTGGCGTCGGCCCACAGCTTTTCCATCCAGGTGGCGAGGTCTCGCATGAGCGCGAGGTCGCTGTCGATCACGGGCAGCATGCCCGGACGCAGGACCTTGACTGCCACTTCGCGGCCGTCGTCCGGGCCGCCGCGCAGCGTGGCGAAATGCACCTGCGCAATCGACGCACTCGCCACCGGATGATGATCGAAACGATGGAACAGCGCCGACAGCGGCTTGCCGAGCGATTTCTCGACGATGGCCGCCGCCACCTTCGGGTCAAACGGCGGCACGCGATCCTGCAGCTTGGCCAGTTCGTCGGCCACATCGGGGGGGAGTAGATCTCGCCGCGTCGACAGCACCTGCCCGAACTTCACGAAGATCGGCCCGAGCTGCTCGAGCGCCAGGCGCAGGCGCTCGCCGCGCGGGAGCTTGGGCTTGCGACCCAGCGTCAGCAGCCAGACGAGCGCGCGAATGCGGCGGCTCTTGAAGCCCGACAACGCGAGCTGATCCAGCCCGTAATAGAGGATTACGAAAACGATCTTGCCCAGCCGGAAGAGGCGCGTCATGCCGATTCACCCTGGCGTACGGCCTGGGTGGCCGGTCGTGGAAATTTTTCGAGCCGCTCCAGCCGCTTGGCCAGACGCGCCTCGGCATCACGTAGTGCCACCACATCGGCGGCGAACTGGGCGAGGCGCGCATGGCGCACGAGCGTCGGTTGCTCATCGGTCAGGTACGACGCCACCGATTCCGCCAGCGAACGGCTGACGCGCGTGGCCTCGGTGCGGGCGGCCTGCGCGCCGCTCACCATACGCTGCGCGATCACATCACCAAACACGCGCGACAGATCTTCCGCCGCATCCCAGCGCAGATTGCGCAGCAACGTCGACAGCACGTTGGCGAACTCGGCCTCGCCCTCGATGCGCACGTGCTTGAGCACGGCGGCCTGCCCGCCCGTGGCGTAGTCGCCTGCTGCAGCCGCGAGCGGCACGACAACAGTCACGGCTGGTTCAACGTCAGGCTGGGGGGCCGTCACCAAGCCGGCCGCGTCCACCTGCAACGACATCGACATGGGCGCCAGATCAAAGCGTGCGACGCGGCCCGCGAACGGCCGCAGCGTCTCCTGCGCCCAGGGCTCCTGGCGTAGCAGATGGTTGAGCGCGAGCAGCAGCGGCTGCATCAGCACAAGCGGAAACGAAGACGGAGACGAAGTGGCTGTCGAGGACATGCGGTGATGGTGCGCAAAAACAGCAAGGAAGCAGCAAAAAGCGGGCTAGCGGCGGGCAGCAAAAAGGGCCCGAACCAGACGGTCGGGCCCTATTTTACGGGGAATGTTGAAACGGCCGTTTTGCGGCGCTTCAAGTTGTTACAGCGTCACTGCAACTGCTGAATACCCGCCAGCACCCAGCCACCCGCACCCTGCGTCGGCTTGGTCAGGTTCCACACCTCGGCAAACGGCTGTGCGGGCGCGTTGGCTTCTTCGCGGATCATGCCCGAGAAGCGCACGCTCGCGAGGTACTCGGAGGCCTGCGTTTCGATCCCCAGCATTTCGGCTTCGACCGAAACCACGTCGGTCTTGTTGGGCGACGTGCCGCGGTCAGCCAGATCCATTTTGATCTCGGCAAACATCTCCGGCGTGGTGAACTCGCGGATGTCGTTGAGATTGCCGGCATCCCAAGCGGCCTGCAGGCGGATGAAGTACACCTTGGCGTTGCGCAGGAAGGCTTGCGTGTCGAAATCCGCCGGCACGCCCCATGGCTGCTGCGGTGCGGCTGCGGCAGGTTGTGCGTTGACGGCCTGCGCGCCGGAAGCGGCCGGACCACCCAGATTCCACGACTGTGCAGCGGTTGCCGCGCCAGCGCCCAGGCCAGACGTGTTGCCGGTATTCAGCGATGCGGCTGCCGGGGCGGCAGGTTGCGGCACGTACGGCTCACGGTCGCCACCAAGCGACGGGCCACCCGTAGCATAGGCCGGACCTTGCGGACGGCTGCCGCGCACCTTGCGGATGATCCACATCACCACGAAGGCGACAAGCGCGATCAGGATCAGGTTCGACAGCAAAGAGGCGAGGCCCGCGCCCAGACCGAACTTCGACAGCAGATAACCGATACCCAGACCGGCTGCCAAGCCACCCAGCATGCCGCCCCAGTTACGTCCAGGCTTTGCCGCCGGCGCAGCCGGAGCCGGTGCAGCGGGCGAGGGTTGCGCAGCCGGTGCGGCCTGCTGTGTCGGCGACGGCGTTGTGGCCGGCGGCGTCTGTTGGCGTTGCGTCACGGTGGACGACTGCTTGCCGACGCTGCGGCTGCCGCCCATGCGTTTGGCGTTGGCGTCAATCGCCGTGCCCAGTGCGAGCGTCGCGACCAGCGCGCCCGCCATCAATTTTCCACCCCAATGCAAACTCATCGCTGTCTTCTCTCCAATGGCAGTGACGCCCATTAGATGAAGACGTCAATGCGGAAATTCAATGTGAAGGATCGTGGCATATCGCCGCAGCGCACTACATCGCCCATCTGGTGGAACGACGAAAACACTTAGAGGCGACGGCCAACGTGCAGAGCCACGACACCCGCTGTCAGATTGAAGTATTCGACCGAGTCCAATCCGGCCTGTTCCATCATCTGCTTGAGCGTTTCCTGATCCGGGTGCATGCGGATGGACTCGGCCAGATAGCGGTAGCTCTCGGGGTCGCCCGCCACTTTGCTACCCAGCCACGGCAGCACCTTGAATGAGTACACGTCGTAGGCCTTCTCCAACGGCTGCCACACTTTGGAGAACTCCAACACCATGACCTTGCCCCCTGGCTTCACTACGCGGCGCATTTCAGCGAGCGCGCGATCCTTGTGCGTCATGTTGCGCAAGCCGAATGCCACTGTCACCACATCGAAGTAAGCATTCGGAAAGGGAATGTGCTCGGCGTCGCACAGCGCGGTGGGGGTGAGCACACCGGCATCGAGCAGGCGGTCACGGCCGACGCGCAGCATGGACTCGTTGATGTCTGTCAGCCACACCTCGCCGGTGGGGCCGGCCTGGCGCGCAAAGGCCTTGGCAAGATCACCCGTGCCGCCAGCAATATCGAGCACCTTATAGCCCGGGCGCACCGCTGCCTGGGCGATAGTGAACATCTTCCACACGCGATGCAGGCCACCGGACATCAGGTCGTTCATCACGTCGTACTTGCTAGCGACGGAATGGAACACGCCGGCAACCTTGCCGGCTTTCTCCTGCTCATCGACCTGCTGGAATCCGAAGTGGGTTTGGCTCATGACAGAAAAGGATGCGGATGCGGCGTGCAGGCGCCGCGAAGTGAATCGGGAATCAGTGGCTGTGGCCGCAGGCGTGGCCAGCGTTTTCTGCCATTGGGGCGTCACGGTCGACGCCCGCAGCGGTCAGGCGATCGAGATACGCCTGCCACAGCGCGTCGTGCTCAATGCCGAGGCGGTACAGGTAGGCCCAATCGAAGATGCCGGAATCGTGGCCGTCGGAGAACAACGGCCGGATCGCGTAATTGCCCACCGGCTCGACGCCGATGATGCCCACCTCGCGCTTGCCGGTCTGCAGCACTTCCTGACCGGGCCCATGCCCCTGCACTTCGGCCGACGGCGAGAGCACGCGCAAGTATTCGAACGGCAGGCTGAACTGCTTGCCATCAGCAAAGGCGATCTCCAGCACGCGCGATTGCGTGTGCACGGTGATGCCGGTCGGGTGCGGGGTGTCGGCGGAAAGTCCGGCCATGAAAAACGTCTCGTTCGGTCTAAAAACTGTGTTTCAGGAAGCCGCCAGCGCCATGTGCGCAGGCTCTTCCACCACCCGATAGCTTACCGCAGTCAACGGATCGCCCTCGGGGATGTAGCGCAGGCGGCGATGGTGGAATCGTGCCACGGTGCTGCGATGTGCCACGCTGACGATGGTCACGTCAGGCATCGATTCGACCATCAGGCTGTACATGAATGCCTCGGTGTCTTCGTCGAGTGCGCTGGTGGCCTCGTCGAGGAAGAGGTAATCGGGGCGCTGCAGCAAAGCCCGCGCAAAAGCCAGGCGCTGCTGCTCGCCGGGGGACAGGCGCAGGCTCCAGTTGCTCACCTCGTCCAACAAGTCGGTCAGTGCCGGCAACCGGCACGCGTTCAGCACCTGGGTCAGACGCTCAGCGGTGTACTGGGTAGCCAGATCCGGATACGACAGCGCATCGGCCAGCGTGCCCGACGGCAGATAGCTGCGCTGCGGCAGGAACAGCACGCGGGCATCGTCCGGCACCTCGATGCGGCCGCTGCCATACGGCCAGATGCCGGCCACGGCGCGCACCAGCGTGCTTTTGCCGCAGCCCGACGGGCCGTTGACGAGCACGCGCTCACCGCGTGCGAGCGTCATGTCGAATGGCTCGACCAGCAAATCCTCGGGCTTGCGGTTTGGGAGGTTCAGCGCAAGAGCGCGGGCTTCGATGGCGGGTACGGCTGCGATTTCGACCTCGACGTCGCGCACGCCGGCGCGGTGCTCTTCTTCACGCTCGGCGGCGCGGATGGCGCGCTGGAATTCGATCAACCGGTTGGTGGAAGCTTTCCAGGTGACCAGCGTGCGGTAGTTCGTGACAAACCACGACATCGCGTCCTGCACCTGTCCGAACGCCGTGGCGACCTGCATCATCCCGCCCAGCGTAAGCGTGCCACCAAAATAGCGCGGCGCCGACACCAGAAACGGAAAGATGATGGCGAACTGCGCATAGCCGGAACTGGCGAAAGTCAGGCGCCGCGTGTAGTCCATCAACTGATTCCAGTTGGTGCGGATGCGTTCGAAACGGCCGCGCAGGATGGCTTTCTCGGTGGGCTCGCCGCGGTACAGGGCGATGCTCTCGCTGTTTTCGCGCACACGCATGAGCAGAAAACGGAAGTACGCCTCGTAACGTTCCTGCTGGAACGACAGCCCGATCAGCGGCCGCCCCACAAAGTGGATGATGACCGAGCCCACGATCGAGTACAGCAGCGCAAACCACACCATGTAGCCCGGAATCACGAAGTCGTGGCCGCCCAGGCTGAACGCCAGCGGCCCCGACACCGCCCACAGGATGCCGAAGAACGATACCAGCGTCACAGCCGAATTCAGGAACCCCAGCGCCAAGGTAAGCGTCGCATCGGTGAAGGTGCGCAGATCGTCGGCAATCCGCTGGTCGGGGTTGTCGGCGCTGCGCGTCTGTTCCAGGCGGTAGAACGCCTGCTTGCCAAGCCAGTCGTCGAGGAAGCTGCCGGTAATCCACGTCCGCCAGCGCATCTGCAGCATCATCGAGTAGTACAGCCGCATGATCGAGCCAATGATCAGCAGCGCGGCAATCCATGAGAAACGCAGCAACTGCGCCCAGAACTCGCCGTAGTTCTTCTGCTCGAGCGCGTTGTAGAAAAGCCGGTTCCAATCGGTGAACAGCACGTTCATGAACACCAAGAACAGGTTCAGGCCGATCACCAGGGCAAGCAGCCCCCAGGCCTTGTGGCGATCTTCCGAAAACCAGTACGGGCGAATCAGTTGCCATGTCTCCGAGAGATTCAACCGCCCATGGTGGACGGTCAGCTCGGAGATGGAATCCTTGTGGGAATCGGGTGTGGCGGCGGTGCGCGGTGTCGTCATGGCGAGGGCGTTGGCGCAACAGAAAGAGAATCAGACGTCGTGTGCGCCACAGGGGTTCCGCGCACGACGTGGCGATGCGTTACCAGGCGTTACCCAGCGCTACCGCCCACTGGGCTCAAGCGTCGGCGAGCGCCGCTTGGAGCGCGTACGACAACGCCGGCAACTTGGCCGTGATCTCGGCCATGCGAGCGGCATCAGCCGCGCGCTGCTCGGGGCCCCACACGGCTTCTGGAAAATGCGTATCCCACCGATAGCGCGGAATGACGTGCCAATGCAGATGCGGCACGAAATTGCCGAAGCTGGCGAGGTTGATCTTGTCCGGGACCAGTTCGGCGCGCAGCACACGCTCAACGCGGGTGACAACTTCCATCAGCCAGTGGCGATCGGCGTCAGACAAGTCGGTCTGCTCGGCCACGTGGTCGTTCCAGATGACGCGGCAGAAGCCCGGAAAGCGCGCGTGCTCGACCAGCACCACGCGCGCCTTGGCATTACGCCAGACAGGCTCGCCGCCATCCGCCTCGCACAGCGCGCAGCCTGGCGTCCGCTCGATCGTCGTCACACCAGCACGCGCTCGATGCCGCCGGCGTTGGCCTGCGCAACGTAGTCCTGCAGCCAGGTCTCGCCGAGCACATGACGCGCCATCTCGACCACGATGTAGTCGGCCTGCACCGAGACATCTTCGGTGTAGCGCGACAGACCCTGCAGACACGCCGGGCAGCTTGTGAGGATCTTCACATCGCCGTTGAACGCCTCGCCCTGGCCGTTGGTCTGGCCAAGGCTGCGCAGCTTGTCGGCGCCCTTCTGCATCTCCTCTTCCTTGCGGAAGCGGACCTGCGTGGAGATGTCCGGCCGCGAGATCGCCAGCGTGCCCGACTCACCGCAACAGCGATCGTTCTTCTCGATTGCGCGGGTCTGGCCGTCGGCGCCGATGTTGCCGCCCATCAGCTGGTTGACCAGCTTGGTCGGGTCCATGGTCTTGATCGGGGTGTGACAGGGGTCGTGGTACATGTACCGCGTGCCCTGCACACCATCGATCTTCACGCCCTTCTCCAGCAGGTATTCGTGAATGTCGATGATCCGGCAGCCCGGGAAGATCTTGTCGAATTCATATCCGGCAAGCTGGTCGTAGCAGGTGCCGCAGCTCACCACCACCGTCTTGATGTCGAGGTAGTTGAGCGTGTTGGCCACGCGGTGGAACAGCACGCGGTTGTCGGTGACGATCTTCTCGGCCTTGTCGAACTGGCCCGTGCCGCGCTGCGGATAACCGCAGCACAGATAGCCCGGCGGGAGCACCGTTTGCACGCCGGCGTGCCACAGCATTGCCTGCGTGGCCAGACCCACCTGCGAGAACAGGCGCTCCGAACCGCAACCCGGGAAGTAGAAGACCGCCTCGCTGTCGGGCGTGGTCGCCTTCGGGTTGCGGATGATCGGGACGATCTCGTTGTCTTCGATATCCAGCAACGCGCGCGCGGTCTTCTTGGGCAGGTTGCCCGGCATCTTCTTGTTGATGAAGTGAATCACCTGCTCGCGCACCGGCGGCTTGCCCACCGTGGCGGGCGGACGGGCGGTCTGCTTCTTGGCGAACTTCTTCAGGATGTCGTTGCCCAGACGCTGCGCCTTGTAGCCCCAGTCGAACATCACCTTGCGCGTGAGGTTGATGGTCTCGGGGTTGGTCGCGTTCAGGTAGAACATCGCCGCTGCGGTGCCGGGGTTGAATTTCTTCTGCCCCATCTTGCGCAGCAGGTTGCGCATGTTCATTGACACATCGCCGAAGTCGATCTTGACCGGGCACGGCGTCACGCACTTGTGGCAGACCGTGCAGTGGTCGCCCACATCGGCAAATTCTTCCCAGTGTTTGACCGACACGCCGCGACGCGTCTGCTCTTCGTACAGGAAGGCCTCGATGAGCAGCGAAGTGGCAAGAATCTTGTTGCGCGGGCTGTACAGAAGGTTGGCGCGCGGCACGTGCGTGGCGCACACCGGCTTGCACTTGCCGCAGCGCAGACAATCCTTGATCGACTCCGAGATGGCGCCGATGTCGCTCTGCTGCATGATGATCGACTCGTGCCCCATCAGGCCGAACGACGGCGTATAGGCGTTGCGCAGATCAGCAGCCAGACCTTGCGGGTCGTTGATGTCGCGCAGCAGCTTGCCCTTGTTGAAGCGGCCGTTCGGATCGACGCGGCGCTTGTAGGCAGCAAAGTCGGCGATCTCTTCGTCGGTCAGGAATTCCAACTTGGTGATGCCGATGCCGTGCTCGCCCGAGATCACACCGTCCAGCGAACGGGCGAGCGTCATGATGCGGGCCACCGCCTTGTGGGCGTCCTGCAGCATGTCGTAGTCATCCGAGTTGACAGGGATGTTGGTGTGCACGTTGCCGTCGCCGGCGTGCATGTGCAGCGCCACGAACACGCGGCCGCGCAGCACTTTCTTGTGGATCGCCTGGGCCTCGTCGAGGATCGGCTTGAACTCGCCACCGTTGAAGATCTTGCGCAGCTCGGCGCGAATCTCCGACTTCCACGACACGCGAATCGTACGATCCTGCAGCAGGTGGAACAGGTTCGCGTCGGGCTGATTCACCAGACGGTCATCGATGGTCTGCGCCAGGTAGCCCAGGCCGAGGCCAATGAGGCTGGCGCGCGCAGCCGTAACGGGCGTATCGAGATGGTCCAGCAGGTATTGCCAACGTGCACGCGTGGCACGCAGCAGTTGCTGCGCCTGTTGCACGCGGTCTTCCAGCAGTTCGGCGCTGGGGATCTCGTTGGCGTCGTCGGTGCGACCGAGCGGCAGGTTGCTGCCGGCGAAGAAATCGAGCAGCGCGTCGGTCAGCTTGAGCTTGCTCTTGATCGACAGCTCGATGTTGATGCGCTCGATGCCGTCGGTGTACTCGCCCATGCGATTGAGCGGGATCACCACGTCTTCGTTGATCTTGAAGGCGTTGGTGTGCTTCGCAATCGCTGCCGTGCGTGAGCGGTCCAGCCAGAATTTCTTGCGTGCCTCGGGGCTCACGGCCACGAAACCTTCGCCGCTCTTGCCGTTGGCCAGACGGATCACCTCCGACGTGGCGCGCGCCACGGCATCATCGTCGTCACCAACGATGTCACCGATCAGCACCATCTTCGGAAACGCGTTGCGCTTGCTCTTGGTGGCATAGCCGACCGCGCGCAGGTAGCGCTCATCCAGATGCTCCAGACCCGCGAGGATCGCGCCGCCGGGCTTCTTCGTCTCGGCGTCGAGGTAATCCTTGATCTCGACGATGCTCGGGATCGCGTCGCGCGCCTGGCCGAAGAACTCCAGGCACACGGTGCGGATCGACTTGGGCATCCGATGCAAAATCCAGCGTGCGCTGGTGATGATGCCGTCGCAGCCTTCCTTCTGCACGCCGGGCAAGCCGGCCAGGAACTTGTCGGTGACGTCCTTGCCCAGCCCTTCCTTGCGGAACTTGCGGCCTTCGATGGTCAGCGTCTCGGTGCGCAGCAGCTTGGCTCCGACCGGCGCGGTGCCGTCGAACCACTTCAGCTCGAACATGACGACCGGCGCGTCGTGGATCTTGCCGAGGTTGTGATTGAGGCGCTGGACTTCCAGCCAGTTGCCGTCCGGATCAACCATGCGCCACCAGGCGAGGTTATCCAGCGCGGTGCCCCACAGCACAGCCTTCTTGCCGCCGGCGTTCATGGCGACGTTGCCGCCAATGCACGACGCGTCGATCGAGGTCGGGTCCACGGCAAAGACGAGGCCGGCCTTCTCCGCCGCATCCGCCACGCGACGCGTGACCACGCCGGCGCCCGAGTAGATGGTCGCCACGGGATGGTCAACGCCAGGCAGGTCGGTCATCTCGACCGCATCCAGACGCTCCAGCTTTTCCGTATTGATGACGGCCGAGAACGGCGTGAGTGGCACGGCGCCGCCGGTATAGCCGGTACCGCCTCCGCGCGGGATGATGGTCAGACCCAGCTCGAAGCAGCCCTTGACGATCCCGGCGATCTCTTCTTCCGTATCGGGCGTGAGCACAACGAACGGATATTCAACGCGCCAGTCGGTGGCGTCGGTCACGTGCGACACCCGCGACAGGCCGTCGAACTTGATGTTGTCCTTCGCGGTGACGCGGCCGAGCACCTTCTGGGCGCGACGGCGCAGGTCGTACACCTGGGCGAATTCTTCCTGGAACGCCTTGACGGCACGGCGGGCATGCACGACCAGTTGCTCGACCTTGCTGGCACGCTCGTCGCCCACCGGATCGTGGTGCGAATCGTGGTCGGCCACGCGGCGCTTCTCGATCTCCGCCAGGCGGTGATTGAGTGCGTCGATCAACATCTGACGGCGCTTCGGGTTGTCGAGCAGGTCGTCCTGAAGATAGGGGTTGCGGCGCACCACCCAGACGTCGCCCAACACTTCGTACAGCATGCGTGCCGATCGGCCGGTGCGGCGCTCGGCGCGCAGTTCGTCCAGGATCTGCCACGCAGACTCGCCCAGCAGACGGATGACGATTTCCCGATCCGAGAACGAGGTGTAGTTGTAGGGAATCTCGCGCAGCCGGGGCGCAGCGTCCTGCGCCGTGAGTTTGGCGTCGATCAGAAGTGGGGCATTCATGGCGTGCCGCTGGGGAGGGAGGCGCGGCAAAGAGGGCTCAAGCCGCGCGGTCTTTAAAGGGCGATTGTACTGCAACGCGCAGCGTTGATGCGTTGCAGCAACGGTATCCCTGCCAGTGATATGGGCGGCAAAACCGTCGCGTTTTCAATGGCTTGCGGAAAGCGCACGACCGCTAAAGTGCCGCATACGCCACGCAAACGTCACATCATCACGCCCTTGATCCAACCCAGGATGCCATGCCAGAAGCCGTCGGGCAGGGTCATCAGGGCCGCAGTCATGGCCAGATAGCGTAAAAATTTGCCGATAGCCATGTACATGGCGCTGGGCCAGAACTTCAGGCGCAGCCAGCCGGCCAGCGTGCAGAGTGGGTCGCCAATGCCCGGCAGCCACGACACCAGCAGCGACACCGGCCCGATGCGGCGCATCCAGCGGAAGTATTTTTTGTCGAGCGGGGGCTCACGGTGGCGCTTGGGATGCGGCACGTGCTGGGCATGCTCGGTGTTGTGCTGACGGCGGCGGCGCGCAAGGTGGTAGCGCACCAGCGCCAGCTTGGCCGCATAGCCCATCCACCAATCGACCACGCCGCCCAGTGTGTTGCCGAGCGTGGCCACGATGATGGCCGGCCAGAACATGTCCGGATTGAGCTTGATGTACGCAAAAACCGCCGGCTCGGAGCCCAGCGGCAAGAGGGTCGCCGAAATGAAACTGACGACGAAGATGGCAGGCAGCCCAACCTTTGGCAGGGCGAGCGTGGCAAAAAGCGTGTCGATCCACTGTTCCATGCAGTCGATTGTAGAGGGCGGGCGGCTGCGGCGTCGCTTGGGGGCCGCCCTAGCCGGTCAGGCGAAGAACAGGTAAGCGACAAGCACGGCGCCGATCAGCCCGATCAGGTCGGCCCACAGCCCACATGCCAGCGCGTAACGCGTGTCCTTGATGCCAACGCTGCCGAAGTACACGGCCAGCACGTAGAACGTGGTCTCGGTCGAACCCTGGATGATGGCCGCCAGCTTGCCCTGGAAGGAATCCACGCCGTAAGTGGTCATCACATCAACCATCAGGCCGCGCGCACCGGCGCCGGACAACGTCTTCATCAGCCCAACGGGCAGAGCCGGCACAAAACGCGTGTCGATGCCCAGGTGCGCGAACAGCGCGGAAAGCCCCTGCATCAGGAAATCCATGCAACCCGCCGCGCGAAACACGGCAATGCCCACCAGCACCGCCACCAGATACGGGACGATGCCGATCGCCACCTGGAAGCCATCCTTGGCGCCATCGACGAAGGTTTCGTACACGTTGATGCGGCGAAGTGCCCCGCATACCAGGAACGCCACGACGATGGTGAGGATGGCGCCCGCGCCGATCAGGCCGATCCAGGCCGCCATCTGCTGCGACGGAAACTGGCGCAGCCAGGCAAACAGCAGCCCCATCAGCGCGACGAAGCCCCCGAAATACGCCAGCAGCGCAGGCTTGAAGAGGTTGATGCGCTGATACCACGCCACCGCCGCGATGCCCGCGCAGAAGCCGATGAACGTGGACAGCAAGGTCGGCAGGAAGATGTCTGCCGCGTTGAAACCGACCAGGCCCTGCTTGACTGCCATGGCCTGGCGGATGGCGATGACGGACGTCGGCACCAGCGTCACCCCCGCCGTGTTGAGCACCACGAACATCAACTGCGCGTCGCTGGCGCGCTGCGGCTGCGGGTTGATCTGCTGCAACTCGCGCATGGCCTGTAGGCCGAGCGGCGTAGCGGCGTTGTCCAGCCCGAGCACGTTGGCCGAGACGTTCATCATCATCGCGCCGTTGGCGGGGTGGCCGGCGGGCACGGAAGGAAACAGGTGCCGCATCAGCGGGTTCACGAGCCGCGCGAACAGATCGACCACGCCGGCGCGCTCGCCCACGCGCATGATGCCCAGCCACAGCGCCATCATGCCGGTCAGGCCGATCGCAATTTCGAAACCGGTGCGCGCGGCATCGAACATGCCGGTCAGCATGCGGGAAAAGACCTCCATGTCGCCCTGCACCACCTGGACGCATGCGGTAACGAAGGCAACGAGGAAGAAGGCGAGCCAGACGAGGTTCAGGGCCACGGAGGTTGCGCGTTGGTATCGGACAAGCCGGTCATTGTGCCTGCGGCGGCGTCTCGATCGGATGGATCAGGTGGAAATTGTCGTAGTCGACCGACGTGACGCCGCCCTCGTCGCGGATAAGGTCGGCATAGCGATAGTTCCAGCGGATGTCGTCGTGCCGCCAGGAATGACGCGCCTGCACGGTTTGCGCCGCGGTCTCGTCGGCGCCTTCGATCGTGAGCAGCAGCAAGGCGTCACCGGCGGCGAGCGATTCTGCGGTGGCGCCATGCAGCGGGCTGGTTTCGTCGATCACGTGCATCATCACCCAGCCCAGCAGGAAGATCGGGTGCTCGCTGCGCTCAAGCTTCAGGTCGTGGATCTTGTAGATCGAGTAGCCCTCGGGCGAGACCTCATCCTGCATCAGGCGCAGCCGGGCGGTGGCCTCTGCGATGACGTTCTGGCGCGCATTGGCCGCCCGCAGCATCAACGTGGACTTACCGTTGAGCGGCCGCACGACAACGTTGCGCGCAAACATGATCTTGGCGCGCGGGCGCGAGAACCGCGCAAATACCAGCCCGGTCGCCATGGCAATGCCCGACATGCCGATGAAGATCTCCAGCGTGGCGATGACGTGGGCGTAGAGCGTTTGCGGGTGCATGTCGCCATAACCGACGGTGGCCAGGGTCTCGACGCTGAAGAAGAATGCCCCCACGAAACCCGGCGGCGACTGGTTCGCGATCGCGCCGTCACCCAACGAATACAGCCCCGCGAATACCGCGTTGAGCGCCAGGAACAGCGTGGCCAGCAGCGCGAAGAAGGTGGGCCAGTTGACTTCAAGCGCGTGGTGATAGAGGTCACGCCAGCCCAGCGGAGGCATGCCGTAAGCAACGACGTGCTGCGTGCCGGACCAGACTTTGCGGCCCCGGCGCGCACGTCCGGCACGCTCGGAGGAAGACGACGGGGTGTTCATGGAGGCCTCTCGCCGATGATGCGCTGCGCCCGCCCGGGCACGGCCGGGGCAGTGTACCGACCGGCACGCAGGTCCGGCAAGGCGGGCAAGGCGCCGCGTGATAGGCTTACGGGCTCTGTTCACGTCCAACCCGGTCCGCACCATGGCCATCGATTACCTCAAGAAAATCCTGACCGCGAAGGTCTATGACGTCGCGGTGGAAACCGAGCTGAAGTTCGCGCCAAACCTGTCGGCGCGCACCGGCAACCGCGTCTACCTCAAGCGCGAGGATGACCAGCCGGTGTTCTCGTTCAAGCTGCGCGGCGCCTACAACAAGATGGCCTCGCTCACGGCGGCCGAGCGCAAGCGCGGGGTGATTACGGCATCGGCGGGCAACCACGCGCAGGGCGTGGCCTTCAGCGCGGCCCGCATGGAGTGCAAGGCGGTGATCTGCATGCCGGTGACGACGCCGCAGTTGAAGATCGACGGCGTGCGCTCCCGCGGCGGCGAATGGGTCGATGTCGTGCTGCAGGGCGAGAGCTATTCCGACGCGTACAACCACGCTGCCAAGCTGCAGGAAAAGCACGGCTACACCTTCGTGCACCCGTTCGACGATCCCGACGTGATTGCCGGCCAGGGCACCATCGCCATGGAAATCCTGCGTCAGCATCCGCAGCCCCTGCATGCCATCTTCTGCTCGATCGGCGGCGGCGGGTTGATCTCGGGCGTTGCGGCCTACGTGAAGGCCGTGCGGCCGGACGTCAAGGTCATCGGCGTGCAGAGCGTGGATTCCGACGCCATGGCGCGTTCGGTCGCCGCTGGCAAGCGCGTCGAACTGAAGGAAGTGGGCCTGTTTGCCGACGGCACCGCGGTGAAGCTGGTGGGCAAGGAAACCTTCCGCATTACGCGCGAGCTGGTCGACGAAATCATCACCGTGGATACGGATGCCATCTGCGCGGCGCTGAAAGATGTGTTCCAGGACACCCGCAGCCTGCTGGAGCCGTCGGGCGCGCTGGCGCTGGCCGGCCTGAAGCAGTATGCCGAGACCCACAAGCTGAAGAACGAATCGCTGGTGGCGGTGGCCAGTGGCGCGAACATGAACTTCGACCGCCTGCGCTTCGTGGCCGAGCGCGCCGAAGTGGGCGAGGCGCGTGAAGCCGTGTTTGCCGTGACGATCCCGGAAGAGCGCGGCAGCTTCAAGCGCTTCTGCGAACTGGTCGGCTGGTCGCGCAACGTGACGGAGTTCAACTACCGCATTGCCAGCAAGGACGCGGCGCATATCTTCGTGGGCGTGCAAATTGCATCGCGCGCAGAGGGCGACAAGATTGCCGAGAACTTCCGCAAGCACGGTTTCCCGACGCTGGACCTGTCCAACGACGAACTCGCCAAGCAGCACATCCGCTACATGGTGGGCGGGCGTTCGCCGCTGGCGGAAAACGAGCATCTCTATCGTTTCGAGTTTCCCGAGCGGCCCGGCGCGCTGATGAAGTTCCTCTCGAGCATGAGCCCGAACTGGAACATCAGCCTGTTCCACTACCGCAATCAGGGCGCGGATTCGAGCAACATCCTCGTCGGCATCCAGGTACCGAAGAACGAGAAGCGCGAGTTCAAGGCGTTCCTCGCCACGCTGGGCTATACCTACTGGGACGAAAGCGAGAACCCCGTCTACAGCCTGTTTTTGTGATGAGCAACCAACCCGAACATTCGCCCCTGGGTAAGACCTCCGCGTACAAGACGGAGTACGACCCGAGCCTGCTGTTTCCGATTCCGCGCCAGGGCAAGCGCGACGAGATCGGCCTCGCCGCCGGCACGCCCCTGCCCTTCTTCGGCGTCGACCTCTGGAACCTGTACGAGCTGTCGTGGCTAAACCTGCGCGGCAAGCCGCAGGTGGCGCTCGGCACCGTGATCGTGCCGGCGGATTCGCCCAACATCGTTGAATCGAAGTCGTTCAAGCTGTATCTGAATTCGTTCAACCAGACGAAGGTGGCGTCGCACGAAGCGCTGCAGCAGTTGATTCATCACGATCTGTCGGAAGCCTGCGGTGCACCGGTGCAGGTGCGTATCGTCCCCCCGGAGGAATTTTCCCGGCAGAAAATGGGCGAACTCGATGGCCTGCTGCTCGATCGCCTGGACATCGAAACCGACGTCTATCAGCCCACGCCCGAGCTGCTGCATGCCGATGAGGAAGAAAGCCCGGTGGAAGAAACGCTGGTGTCGCACCTGCTGAAGTCCAATTGCCTTGTGACGGGTCAGCCGGACTGGGGCAGCGTGCAGATCCGCTATGTGGGTGCGCCGATCAATCAGGAAGGGCTGCTGAAGTATCTGATCTCGTTCCGTGAGCACAACGAGTTTCACGAACAATGCGTGGAGCGGATCTTTACCGACATCCTGCGCCAGTGCCGGCCGGTCAAGCTGGCCGTGTATGCGCGCTACACGCGGCGCGGCGGGCTGGACATCAACCCGTTCCGCACAAACTACAACACGCCCTGGCCGGATAACCTGAGAAACGCGCGTCAGTAAGCGCTGACACTGCGTAAGCCACGCAAGGCGCCTTCGGGCGCCTTTTTTCTTGCCTGAGCGATCCACCAAACGGGCATTTCGGCCTCGTCCGTTTTGTGGACGCCACCGCCCTATCGTTTCACGCCCGCTCGCCTATAGTGGTATCCGCAGTACACCACCCGGGGGAATCGTGAAGCGTCCGTCCGCTGCCAGCGGTAAGGACACTCTCGACGGGGGACATTGCCGTGACGAAGACGCCATGGTGGCCGCAAGGTGAGACAACCCAAGCGGTTACGTGCGCATGCCTGCTGTTGTGCAGCGGGTCGGTCCTTGCGCAGACCAACGAGCCGGTGGACGACAAGCCACCCAGTCTGGAAGCGCTGCAGCGCGAGCTTGCCGATACGCAGGCGCGCCTGCAGGAACTCAAGCGCTCGATCCAGCAACAGGAAACGCATCTGCGGCGCATGCGGCGCGCGCTCGGCATGAGCGAGGGCCGACTCGACACCGTGCGCGGTGCCGGCGCTCCTGGCGCGGCAGGCGACGCATCGGAAATCGCGCAGAACGACCAGCCCGGCGCCACGCCCGTCGGCAAACCGCCGGAGCCACCTGACCGGCCACCCCGCATCGCGCAGATCTTCGACGAGCCCAGCGCGCTTACACCGCCGGGCAAGGTGGTCGTCGAGCCGTCATTGCAGATGGCGTATTCATCGTCCGACCGCGTGGCACTGGTGGGCTACACCATCATCCCCGCGCTGTTGATCGGGTTGATCGACGTACGGCAGGTCAAGACCACCACGCTCACCGGCACGGTGGCATTGCGTTACGGCCTGGCGCGCCGTTGGGAACTGGAAGCGCGCGTGCCCTATGTCTACAGCGCGAGCGACACGGTCAGCCGCGAACTGTTCACCGGCACGGCGACAGACAACGCCTTCAGCTCGCACGGGCGCGGCATCGGCGATGTGGAACTGACCGCGCGCTATCAGATCAATGCGGGCGGCGTCGACAAGCCGTTCTACATCGGCTGGCTGCGCTTCAAGACGCGCACCGGCAAGGATCCGTTTGACGTCACCACCGATTGCGTGACGCGCTGCGTGAGCAATACCACGGGCACCGGCCTGCCTCTGCAACAGCCAACGGGTTCTGGCTTCTTCGCGGTTCAGCCGGGGCTGACGTGGCTGTTCCCGACGGATCCGGCAGTGTTCTTCGGCAGCATCAGCTACCTGCACAACTTCGAGCGCAAGGACGTGAGTCTGAACCTGGTGGACGGTTCGAAGCAGTTCCTCGGCAACGTGAAAGCCGGCGACATCATCGGCCTGAACTTCGGCATGGGGCTGGCGCTGAACGAAAAGGCATCGTTCTCCATCGGCTACGACCAGAGCATCATCGCGCCGACCAAGCAGAACGGCCAGCGCGTGCCGGGCTCGGTGCGGACGATTCTCGGTACGTTGCTGGTCGGCTATTCGTACCGGCTATCGCCCAAGATGTCGCTAAACCTGTCGGTGGGGGCAGGCCTGACGCGCGACACGCCAGATCTTACCGTCACGCTTCGCCTGCCGATCCAGTTCTAGCTCAGTGCTGCATGGTGACGACGTTGGCCAACGCGCCTTGTAGCACGTTGGCGAGATTCATCTGACGGAACTGCGGCAGGCTGTTGACCGCCGCATTGATGGTCGTCACCGCCTGCAGCGTCTGGTTGTTCAAGCTGTTCTGGATGACCGTGGCCGCCGCTGTCGCACCCGCGGCCACATCGGGCGGTGCGACATTGTTGGGGCCGTTCTGCACGAGGTTCACCGTGTTGACCACCGAGGCCAATTGCTGCGCCTGGTTGGCCGTCATGCGTGCCACATCGGGGATGTTGACCGATGCGCTCGCCACCAGATCGCCGTTGACGTAGACCGCCCGGTCGATGCCGAACGAGATATGCAGCCCCGCAAGCGAGGGCACATCAAACCCGCCGCGCATGTCGTCGAGCTTGTCTTCGGACACGGCGTGCCAGACATGGACGGGATTGTTATCCATGCTATCCATGCCGGCAGCAAACGCATGCCCGGCCGCAGCCAGCGCGAACCAGCCGGCCCACGCCATCTTGCCAAACCGCTTCATGATGCCCTCCTGCCGGACTACCTGACTGCCATGCAGACGACGCTCAGAAATCGGACGGACCGTGCTTGGGAACAACGATGTTTCCCAGGCCGCTGCGGTCCATGCCTTCCTCCAGCGGCGCACGCGGTGCCACGCGCCAATCCGATGCGGCGTTGAACGTCGCCCCCGACTCGCGGTTGTGGACGACGAACAGTAAATGGTTGTCCCACATGCTCTCGAAACTAGCACGCGGAATCGCACGCGTGCCCATGGCCGGATCGCCCACCAGCACACGCCCTTCTTGCACACCCTTGACCACCACGAAGTGGTGATAGCCGTTCTCGGTCAACAGCACGATGGCCGGCAAGTGCGCGTCCTTCAATGCATCCAGCGGCTGCTCGAAACCATCGGCCTCAAAGCCTACCGACGCCAGATAGCGTTTGATGTCGAGCAGCGAAAAACCTTCTCGCCGGATCTTCTCCTGGTTGCCATGCTCATACATGGCCTGGAACACGGTCTGCTCGCTCACCGGATAGCCGTACTGATACGTGAGCAGCGTCGCTACCGCGGCCGACCCGCAACTGAAGTCGAAACGCTGATGCACGGTTCGCAGATAGCGCGCGGCCTTCATGCTCGTCACCGGCACCGCATACGTGCCGCCGCCCGTGCCGAGCATGTCGATCGCGCCCGCCAACGCGGGCCCGCACATCAGTGCCATCAGCACTGCGCCGCACGTCTTGCGCATCATTCCGTCCTTCACAAGCTCAAGGCCGGAACTGCACGTTGACGATGGTGGCGTTCTGGATCAGCACGTTCGCTCCGCTGTTCTGGATGACCGTGGGGATCCCGCTGGCATTGGCAAACGAGCCGTCGCGCACGATGTTCGACCCCGTCGCCACATTCACGGCGGCGTTGTCGCTCACGGTGCCCGACAGGCGCGCGTCATTGACGGTCTGGTAGAGATCCTGCGTGCCGCCGCGATAGCTGTCGAGCCGATCTGCTCCCACCGCATGACCGAACCCAGGCACCGACACGGCCGCGGCGACCGGGGGACGCACCGCTTCCGTATTGGCTGTCTGAGCACCGTCTGCGATTGACGCATCGTCCGCTGCCATCGCCGCTGCCACTGGCCACACTGCCAGGCCGCATGCCAAACACCATGCCGCCCATCCTGCTGTGGTTCTTCTGTCGGATCGCATCGAACATCTCCTATACGCTCCAACTGCGGGCCGGACCACGCATGCAGTCCGGCCCTGTCCACCGCCATGCGCGCAATGTCACCGCACGCACAACGGCACTTCCCCGCTCACGCCTGATACCGGGCTACTTGCCGACATTCAGGTTGGCCTGCACGTTGATGCTTTGCTGGATGAGGGAAGCGAAGCCGCTGTTCTGGTTCGCCACCATCACGCCTGCTGCAGACTGGCCGACGCTGGTCATGGCGTTGGACATGTTGAACGTACCTGCGTCCACCATGACCGTGCCGCCTGCACCGCCCGTGCCGCCCACCGCACCATTGCCGACACCGCCATTGCCCACGCCGCCTGCGCCGCCGGCCGCACCGACTGCACCCACAGCGCCATTGCCCGCCGTGGACGATGCTGCGCCGTTGGTTGCGCTGCCGTTGGTCGCGCTGCCGCCTGCGCCGCCATTGCCTGCCACGTTGGTAGCTGCACCGCCCGCGCCTGCCCCGCCACCCGTGCTGGTGCCGGTGGCACTGCTCGAGCCTGTGCCCGCACCTGCCGATGCCGTGGACGTGCCGCTGGTGGTGGAGCCGCCAGCGCCGCCTGCCCCGCCTGCCGAGGCACTGCCGCCGCCCGTGGCCGCGCCGCTGCCGTGATGGCGGTTCGCATCGCCACCGCTAGCGCTGGACGTGCCGCCTGCCCCGCCGCCACCGCCGCCGGCTGCGCTCGTGCTGCCCGCTGCGCCGCCAAGGCCCGCGCCCAGGCTGGCCGAGAGCGTGCCGGAGCTGCCGCCGTTACCGCCGCTGCCCGCACTGCCGCCGGCGTCTCCGCCATTGCCACCGTTGCCGGCCACTGCGCCGCCGTTGGTCGCGCTGCCATGCGTGACGCTGCCCGAGCTGCCGCCCGCGCCACCACTGCCACCTGCGCCGCCAGCGCCACCGTTGCCGCCAGCGCCAGCGCCGCCGTAGCCGTATCCGCCACGCCCGCCCGCGCCGCCATTGGCCGAGCCGCCATTGTTGGTGGCGACGTTGCCGATGCCCGACACGCTGATGTTGGTGACGGTGCCGTCCAGCTTCGAGACTGCAATTGCCTTGCTTGTGTTGAAGGAGTTGGTGAATGTTGCCGTTGCCATACCGCCGTTGTTGGCGGCGGCGGTGCCATAGCCGTCAGCGTTGGCCCAGCCGCTGTTGTCGCGGTTGCTGCCCTGGCTTTGGTTGTTGTGCTGATTCGAGTTATCGGTTGCCGTCGTGGTTGTGGTCGTTGCGGTGTTCGTCGTCGTGTCTGTGCTGGTGTTGGTTCTGGTGATAGTCGACGTGTTGGTTTGGGTCTTGTCACCCGCGCCGGACGCCGTATTCCCGATGTCGGCCAATGCAACGCCAGAGACCCCCAATCCCATGGCGATCGCGGTGGCCAGTAAGGTCTTCTTCATAACGCACTCCATAAAGGTGAGAGGGACGGCTGGAAACGCAGCCAGTAAGGCCGGCGCGCTCTGCCTGTGGGAAAAAACATGACCCACCCCGGGGCGGCTCGTTTGCATAATCAGTGCCAACTTCCGGGCCCGCCTCACACGGGTGTTCTAAGCGTTTGAAAACGCAAAAGTTTCACTCGCATGCGCGTACATGGGCGCGAGCCGTGAAGCGCAATTGTGTCGACACATGCAACTTTTGGCGGCCCGTTGGCGCCTTTTCGGTTGCGGCGCCGATACACCGTCGTGTCACGCATGGCAGCCACGGCATGAACGGCTTTCGCGCCAAGACGCAAACCACGCGCACGCATACGCTCGGTGTGGGTGTTTGAGACGAGCGATTGGCTGGGTGTTTCAGGCGTGATACGTCGGCGCATCGTCGCTCACATTGCGTGAGCGGTTGGTCGCGGCGAGTGAGCATCCCGCCGCGCACCTCGCAGCGGTTTGCATGCCTCGATGGCGTACGCACCGTCAGCACGCAGCCGCGCGTGGCTGCTCGATTGCGAGTGCCCCCTATCGGCAAGACGCATGCGGGAGACGTGTCTCGATTTCTGCGTCAGGCGTTGCCCAGGCAGGCGAAAAAAAGCCGCGCGCGGCAAGCATCGTCATGGCAACGAAAAGCCGCGCGCAACTGGTTGGCATTTCAGCGGCGAAACCGCAAGCTCAGGTTCAGGCCGTAGCGGCCACCGTCAACTTGAGTTCTTCGATCATGCGGTCGCGCATGACGAACTTCTGCACCTTGCCCGTCACCGTCATCGGCATCTCGGTGACAAAGCGGATGTAGCGCGGGATCTTGTAGTGCGCGATCTGGCCCTGGCAGAACGTACGGATCTCATCTTCCGTAGCCTGCTGGCCGGGCTTGAGGACGATCCACGCGCAGACCTCTTCGCCGTACTTCGGGTCGGGCACGCCAAATACGTTGACGGCCTGCACCTTCGGATGCCGGAAGAGGAATTCTTCGATCTCGCGCGGGTAGACATTCTCGCCACCGCGAATGAGCATGTCCTTCACGCGGCCGACGATGTTGCAGTAGCCCTCGGCATCGAACGTTGCCAGATCGCCCGTGCGCATCCAGCCGTCGTGGATCGATTCGGCGGTCTTGGCCTCGTCGTCCCAGTAGCCGAGCATGACCGAATAGCCCTTGGTGCACAGCTCGCCCTTCTCGCCCACAGGCACCACCTCTCCCGCGCCATCGACCAGCTTGACCTGCAAATGCGGCTGGATGCGGCCGACGGTGGTCACGCGCTTGTCGAGCGGGTCCGTTACGGCGCTCTGGAAGGACACGGGGCTCGTCTCGGTCATGCCGTAGGCGATGGTGACTTCGCGCAGGTTCAGCTCCGACACCACGCGCTTCATCACCTCGATGGGACACGGCGATCCGGCCATGATGCCGCCGCGCAGCGTCGATACGTCAAAGCTCTTGAAGTCCGGATGATCGAGCTGCGCGATGAACATCGTCGGCACGCCGTGCAGTTGGGTGCAGCGTTCTTCCGCCACCGTGCGCAGCGTGGCCAGCGGATCGAACGCCTCGCCCGGGAACACCATGCACGCTCCGGTGGCCGTGCAGGTGAGCACCGACATGACCATGCCGAAGCAGTGATACAGCGGCACGGGAATGCACAGCCGATCGCCCTCTTGCAGATTCATCGCCATGGCAACGAAGCGCGCGTTATTGACGACGTTCACATGCGTGAGCGTCGCCCCCTTGGGCGCTCCGGTCGTGCCGCTAGTGAACTGAATGTTGATGGCGTCGTCGGGCGACAGCGTGGCCGTGATGGCATCCAGCGCATCAACGGGTACGCTTTTTCCACGCGCAATGACGTCAGCAAAGTTGAGCATGCCAGGCGTATTGGCGTCGCCCATGCGGATGACCCAGCGCAGCGCCGGCAGCTTGGCGGCGTTCAACGCGCCGGGCTGCGCAGTCGCCAGTTCCGGCGCGAGCGTCTGCAGCATTTCCAGATAGCGCGAGGTCTTGAAGGCCTCGGCCGCCACGATGGCCTTGCAACCGACCTTGTTGAGCGCGTATTCCAGTTCCGACAGCCGATACGCCGGATTGATGTTGACGAGGATAAGGCCCAGGCGCGCCGTCGCGAACTGCGTGAGCACCCATTCGACGCGGTTGGGCGACCAGATGCCGATGCGGTCGCCCCGCTCCAGTCCCAGCGCGTGCAGGCCGGCGGCCAGCGCATCGACCTGTTCGGCAAAGGCGCGCCACGTCCAGCGCACGTTCTGTTCGCGGAACACGACAGCCTCGTCGTCAGGACAGCGACGCACCGTTTCCGCCAGCAACGCCGAAACCGTCACGTGTGCCAGCGGCACCGCCGTGTCGCCCACCACATACGACGCACCGTTGCGCGGTCGCGCGTCGAAAACCTCACCAGCCATGGATGTCTCCTCCAATCAACGTTGACCTTTTTGGGGCCTTGTTCTGAATGATTTGTAACCAATGCTTCCACCGCAATTTGACGCAGCTTGACGTATTTGGCAATCCGTTGCCGGACGAACAATGACGCGGAACAATTGCTGCGCTGCAGCAGCAAAAATCGGCGGGCGCGGCCTTCAACGCGCTAACATGCCGCCCTGATGTTTTGCGCTTTCTTGCACGTAGGGAATGACGATGATCGTAGTAGTGATGGGTGTTTCGGGTTGCGGCAAATCCACGGTGGGCCAGAAGATTGCCGAGCGGCTGGGCTGCGCTTTCCGTGATGGCGACGAGTTCCACTCCGAGGCCAACCGCGCCAAGATGCACGCCGGCATCCCCCTGAACGACGACGACCGCAAACCCTGGCTCGAATCCATCCGCGCCTACATGGACGAAAAAACGAGCAGCGGGCAATCGCTGGTGGTGGCCTGCTCCGCTCTCAAGCAGCGCTACCGCGACGTGCTGCGCGGCCCCGCCGGCAACACGGAATTCGTCTACCTGAAGGGCGACTTCGATCTGCTGCAAGGCCGCCTCGCCGCACGGAAAGACCACTTCTTCAACCCGAACCTGCTGCGCAGCCAGTTTGAGGCGCTGGAAGAGCCGACCGACGCCGTCATCGTCGACATCGCGCTGCCGCCCAAAGCCATCGTCGACGAGGCCATCACGCAACTGCAGGCACGCGCCGCGCACCGCCCGGCCGCCTGAACTCGCACGTGTTCGCGCGCTAGCTGCGCGTGAGTTGTTGCAATACGGCCTGCACCTCGCCATTGCACACGCGACTCATGCGCTCCTGCTCACGCGGCGTGTCGATCTGCTCGTGCGCCTGCAGCCCAAGTTCGATCAGCGATTGCGCACGCGGCAGCCAATGGCGCGTGAGCGCTGCCTGCAAATCAGCGGCAATGCGGTCTGGGTCTCCAAAGTAGAGCCGGCCGCCGTATTCGCTCTCGATCTCCTTGCGGATCACCTCGGCGGCATGCGGCAGCACCGCACGGTTGACAGCCACATGCCGCAACTCATGCTCGCGGATGGCGTTGTACGCGCAAGTGCCCGGCGCAAATTCGCGCGCCACCGTCACCCGAAAGTTATTCAGCACCAGCTCCACCGAGATGGACGGCCGCAGGCAGGTCGTAGCCGGCTGCGTGGCGATGGCCATGTAGCGACTGTTGACGTCGAAGCGCGCCAGCAGCGTCGCGTACGTCTTGCCCAGCACGCGGGCTGAGCGATCGTACGGCGGTGCCTCGGCGGTGAGTTGACTGACTGAGCGGTCGTTGGAGAAAGACAGCGGCGTTTCGATGGCACGCACCTCCACGCGCATCGGGCCAAGCGCCTGGTCGCACGCCTTGAGCCAGTGCGATTTGTTGGCATTGAAGGCGGGGCCGCCCGCAGCGCCGGTCGCGGCGGCGACGGTTTCGATCGGTGCAAAACGCACATTCGCCAGCCTCAGCCGATGCAGCCGACTCCAATGCCAGGCGCCGGCCGCCACAGCCAGCACCAACCCCAATACCACCACCCGACGCATGCTGGGCTCCCCGTTTGCGCATCCCGACCGGGCTACGCATGGGCGCCACAGGTCGGGTCATGCCGGTGTCAGTGCCACCGGTTCTCGGTTCTCATATTGGGCGGCAACGAGTCGTCTGATCTGCTCGCCCGATCGTTTGAGCGCTACGCGCGCCTCTGGAAGGAAAGGATAGAAGATCGGCCACACGTGCGGAAGCCGCCGCCCCATTTCTACCGAAACGGATACCCCGGCCGCCCGCGCGCGCTCGGCCATTCGGAGGGTATCGTCGCGTAGCACCTCGCTGGTGCTGACATAGCAGTGCAGCGGGGGCAGGCCCGTGAAATCGGCATATAACGGCGAGGCGAGCGGATGGTCCGTCGGCGCGCCCGAATCGCCCAGGTACAACGCCGCACCGTGCGCCATCCACGCGCCGCGAAACATCACGTCGGATTCATCGTTATCGATCAGGCTCTGGCCGGTGGCTGCCAAGTCCGTCCACGGCGAATACAGCACCGCGCCGGCCGGCAGCGGATCAGCCGCATCACGCAGGGCCACCAGCAGCGCCAACGCCAGCCCGCCCCCCGCGGAATCGCCGGCCACCACAATGCGCGATGGCGCCACGCCCTGCGCCAGCAGCGTGCGATACGTGAAGAGCGCATCTTCCACCGGCGCTGGAAACGGATGTTCGGGTGCGAGCCGGTAGTCCGGGACGCACACGCGCGCCCGCGCATGCGTGGCGAGGCCAATGGTGATCGGGCGATGTGTGCGCGGGCTGCAGAAGAAGTAGCCGCCGCCATGCAGATAAAGGACGACGGGCGCGTCGTCATGCAGGTCCGGATCAGCGGGTTCGATCCATTCGCCGGTGAGGCCGTCGCCGTTGATACCCTTGGCCGGCACGATGCGCCAATCCGGCGGCAGTTCCACCGGCGAAGGCATCTTGCGCTTCTCGGCATGCAGGCGCGTGGCGATGGGATCGAAGGGCTCCCGCTCGGTCGGCTTCTTGACCTCGTTGCGCACCATCCTCGAGACGACCCAGTTCTGCCAGCTCATCGCGCAACCCTCCGCTGCAAAGTCCCAGCTTAGCGAGGAAGCGCTGCCCAGACAATCGGTTCACACCCTGCGGGAACGCGAGTGTGCCCATACGACAACGCCGTCTCTCAGGACGTAACGTCAAGCCACGTCAGGCGTCTCGCGCGTCGCAGCCGAGGGACGGGCGCAACTGCGTTTCCGGAGTACCGATCGCGCAGCGGTGCGGTCATCTCGCTGCAACAGCGCGTGAATGATTGCTTCCAGCGGTCGATGAACGGCAAGCCCATCGCCTTCGATGGCGAAGACATGAACGCCATCCTCGCCTACATGAAATGGCTCTCCAGCGGCGTACCCGTGGGCACCAACGTGACAGGACGCGGTTTCGAAAAGATCGACACGTCGCTCGCGCCTAACCGCGAGAACGGCAAGGCCGTCTACGCCCAGCGCTGCGCAGCCTGCCATGGCGCCGAAGGCCAGGGGCTGCCCAACCCGCAAGGTGGTTACCTGATGCCCCCGTTGTGGGGCAAGGATTCGTTCAACGTGGGTGCGGGCATGGCTCGCATGTACACCGCCGCTGCCTTTGTGAAGCACAACATGCCCCTGGGCCAGGGCGGCACGTTGACCGCGCAAGAGGCAGTGGACGTGGCCGCCTTCTTTACCCAGCAGCCGCGCCCCGACTATGCCGCGCGCGCCAAGGACTGGCCCAAGGGCGACAAGCCGAAAGACGCGCGCTGAGCGCCGCCTGCCTCAAAAGCAAAAAGCCTGCGACGCAACCGCCGCAGGCTTTTTTGCTCTCGCACCTCGGGGCGCTGAATGCCCTTTCAGTGCTGGTCCGGTTCAGCCCGATCAGTTGACCTTGAGCTGACCGCCACGACCCAGGCCGCCCTTGACGTCCTGCGCCTTGTAGCTACGCAGTGCAACAACCATCTTGTTCCACGCGTCGATAAAGGCGACCACCGTGGCCTTGCCTTCCGGCGTGCTGGAGAAACCTGCCAGACCGCCGCCCACGCCACCGCCAAAGCCGGCCAGCACCGCACCGTAGTTCGTCGCGGTTGAGCTGCCTTCGGCGGCTGCGATCTGCACGGCCGAGCGCACGTCGAACAGGGTCAGCGTCACAACCGAAGCCTTCGACTTCACGCTGCCGGCCAACGCGGCGATGGCGCTGTTGCCCAGCAGGCCGCCCACGGCACCCGCCACACCGCCGATCGGCGAGTCGTTGATGATGATCTGCGGCTCCATGTAGTAGTCAGCCGCCACGCGCTGACCCTTCTGCTGCTTCGAGCCGGCACGGTATTCACCGGAGTTGCGCTGCAGATCGGTGATGCGCGACAGGCGTGCGTCGGTCTTCTGGTTGCCGATCGACGTGATCACGAAGCAGTTCGATTGCTGCACAGCCATGCGCAGCAGCGGATCGATGGTCGTCACCTTGGTGGCGCTGCCGAACTGGCCGTACCAGTCTGCGTTGCGGCCATCATCCATCGCGATGGTGCCCAGCGGCGAGGCACAGCGCTCGAGCGTCGGGTCTGCACCCACGCTGGAGCCGCCGGCCGCCGCACCGCTCACGCCGGCGTTCTGGCCGCCCGGCGTCACCATGCCGCCGCCTGCGCACGCAGCCAGGGAAGAGATGATCAGTGCTACGCCTGCGGCCCTGGCAGTGCGGCTGAGAAGATTGGTTTTCATATTGTTGTGTGGCTCACATTGAGTCGATGTTCGGCTTATGCGTCCTGCGACTCAATAAGCCCCCCTTGATCAGGCGTGCGAGGTGTGCAACAGGTTTCCCCCCTCCCCGAACTGCCTTGAAACGCTTTGAAACGGATGACTGCGGCGCCTCTCTCAGTACCAGTACCAGCTCGTCTGGCGCCAGACGCCGAGGTACGGATAACCCGAATACCAATAGCCGTAGTAAGTGGTGCGCCATTGCGCGCGCCACTTGTAGTCGTCTTCATCGGATTTCTTGGCGGCGCGTGCTTGCTCAAGCAGCTTCTTCGATTCCTTGTCGCCACGGCTCACGGCAATCGAGAGCCATTTTTCGGCTTCGCGCGGGTCGGAGCCCATCTCTTCCAGCCCGAACAGGTAGAACGCGCCCAGCGCCTTTTGCGCCTGCAGGTTGCCGTGCTCGGCTGCCTCGCGCATCCAGTTCAGTGCCTGGTAGCTGTCCTGGCGGACGCCGTCGCCGCGGAAATAGCGCAGACCCAGGTCGTAGGCGGCCTTGGGCTCTCGCTTGGCAACTTCCTTGAGGGCGGTAATGCGCGGATCTTCGTCAGGGATATTCGCCTGGTCAAACGCCACCTGGGCTTTCGGCCGATCGGCACAGCCGCGGTCGTCACATACCCGCACCACATCGCTGGGTGGCTGCGGCTGGGCACACGCTGCCAGCAGTGACACGACTCCCAACATCAGCAAACGATTCCGCATTCGCCTGACCCTTTCTTTTATTGTTGCTGTTGATCGAGAGAAACTCCGCTGACAGCCAGGTCGGTGCCGGTCGTTTTTGCGATCCCGTTCGCAAGACCGGCGCCGCCAGATCGGCTGCACAACGCTTTCTCTTCCGCGCCCCCGCAGGATTTGCGGGCACATGATATAGATCGGTCTACTTTAGCTTGAAGCGTGTGCCGTTGTGTTATCAAAGCGTAAAGCTGACGTGGCAACGACACCGTGCGACTGAGTTTGCTCAGGGCGAGTCCCCCAAGGTCGCAACAAGGGGCCGATGCTAAGATGCGGCCCAGCAATGAGGAGAGGTAGCAATGCGCGCAAGCAAGCGCCAACAGGTGGTGGACAAGGCCAGTGAGCTGTTTTCCAAGCACGGCTTTCACCCCGTGGGCGTCGATTGGATCATCGACGAGTCCGGCGTCGCCCGCATGACGCTGTACCGGCACTTTACCGGCAAGGAAGATCTGATCAAGGAAGTGCTGGAGCAGCGCTATACCTACGTCATGGGCAGCATTGCAGAGAAGCTCAGCCCCCTGCCCGACGCCACCGCCCGCCTCAAGGGCATCTTCGAGTGGTACGGCACGTGGTTCCGCACTCCCGAATTTGCGGGCTGCCTGTTCGAGCGCGCGCTTGCGGAGTTTGGCGCCACCTGCCCCAAGGTGACCGACGTGGCGGTACGCTACCGCGACGATCTGCTCGCAATGATGGAAACGCTGCTCAGGGATGTGGTGCCCGCCGGTACGGCGCGGCAGCTTGCGGGCGTGTACGTGATGCTGCTATCGGGTGCCACGGCCGATGCGCGCACGATGGGCGATCCGTCCGCCGCGTCACAGGCCTGGCACGCTGCAGAAACCCTTCTGAACCAGGCCAGGGCCGCCACCGAAGCTGCCTGAACCCTGCCGCCGCAAGCTACCAGCCGCGCTGCACCCGCCGCGCAATCATCGAGGGCAAGCGCAGCATGCCCTCAGCCGCCAGGCGTAGATGCATCCCGACCAGCAGGATGTTGTCGCGCAGATACCGGAAATGCGACACGCCGCCCTCGTGCGCGCGGAAGTAGCGCACCGGCGCCGCCAGCCGGATCGGACGCACACCGGCCCAGCACAGGCGCACGGCCGCTTCCGGGTCGAAATCGAAACCGCGCATCCAAGTCTGCCGGCGCATGATCTCGGCCAGCGGCGCAATCGGATAGACGCGAAAACCGAACAACGTATCGCCAATACCGGCCCACAGCGTTTCGATATCCGCGCAGCCATTGGACAGGCGCCGACCGTGCACGCGCATCTGCGGCGCCGTTGCGTCGAACACCGGCTGGCCGAGGATCATCGCGTCGGGCGCAGCCTGCGAGGCCGCCATGAATTCGGGGATTAGGTTGGCAGGATGCTGCCCATCGGCGTCCATGGTCAGCACGTAGGTGAAGCCCGCCGCGGCAGCAGCTTCCAGCCCGGCCAGCACAGCCACGCCCTTGCCGCGATTGCGCGGCAGCACGATCACGCGCAGCCCCGGGTCTTGCGCGGCCATGGCCTGCAGGCGTTCGGTGCTGCCGTCGGTGCTGCCGTCGGCCACCACCCAGACCGGGTTCCACTGCGCGCGCGCACTGCGCACGGTGTCGTCAACCTTGGGGCCAGGGTTGTAGCTTGGAATCAGAACGAGGTGCGAAGTGGAAGCGCCGGTCATCGGCATGGCGTCGGTCCGGCCAAACGTTGAAAGCGGAATGCGCGGGCGCTGGCGCGAGCCTATCGCGTGCGGTGTTCTGCCACGTAGGCTGCGAGCGAGCCCAGCGAGGCGAAGATCTTCTGGTTATCGGGATCGCCCGAGCGCAGCTCGAAGCCGTATTTCTTGGAGATCAGCAGCGCAACTTCGAGGATATCGATGGAATCGAGCCCGAACCCTTCGCCATACAGCGGTGTGTCGGCGGTCAGGGCATCGAGTTGAATGTCTTCGAGATTCAGTTCGCCGATCATGAGCGCGGCGAGCTCTTTTTCCAGGTCGTTCATCGGTCTTGCAACCACAGGCGGCGTGCAGCGGGGATTGCGGCCAGAGCCAACAACGTTCTCCTTGCCCGAAGCCCCTGCCTTGTCCAGCCCAGCCTGTGAAGGGGGTCGTTTAAGCTACGCGGATTCTAGACGAAGGGTTACACCCCGTATAGCGCGAAACCGTGACAAAGACCGCATGTCTCGGCGTCTACCCAAAGTGACGCAAACGATTCAACGGCTTGTGTGGCGCCGCAAAGCGGCAATGGGCGCCGTAGCAGCGCCGGCCGGGCGCCGTACATCCGGTTACAAACACGCCGCTGCCGGATCGGGCGAGACAGGCTCGGGGCCCTAGAATGTGCTCCGCCCTACGATGAAACTGCCCGCCTCACCGACGATAACCATGCAGTGCCGCTCCTCCCACCCTGCCCTGCCATGCAGCGACTGACCAGCTTTGCGCGGGGCGCAGCCGGCGTGGGTGCGGTCGTGGCGTATCAGATCGGTGCGCATTACGCAGCGGCAACACCGGGCGCGCATGGCATGGGCTTGGCGATGGCTCTGGTGCCGCCGTTGGCCGTCGCGCTGGCCGCGGCCACACGTTCCACGCATCGTGCATGGCTGCTGCCGCTGTGGCTGCTCGTCTGTGGAGTGCTGTGGATGGCGCGCGCACCGCTGGCCGCGAATTTTGACTGGGGCCTGTACCTCGAACATGCAAGCTTCAACCTGATGATGGCCTACGTGTTCGGCCGCACGCTGGTAGCGGGGCGAGAGCCGCTGTGCACGCGCTTTGCCCACATGGTGCACGGCACGCTCACGCCGCGCATTGCGCGTTATTCACGGCAGGTCACGCTGGCATGGACGCTGTTTTTCCTGGCAACCGCCATCGTATCCACCCTGCTGTTTGCCACGGCATCGACCGTAACGTGGTCGACGTTTGCGAACTACCTGTCGCTGCCGCTGGTGGGCGTGATGTTCGTGGCGGAATACCTCTGCCGGCGCGTCGTGCTGCGCGGCGAGCCGCACTCCAGCCTGTTCGATGCGGTACGCGCATATCGACAATCGGAACAATCAGGGCACTCCATACCCGTCGCCACAGAGCGCTCCCGCTGAACCCACACGCTCTCACGATTTGCTTCATGCCGACTTACCCGCTGGTCTCCCATCCAACACTCGACCACACGCTGGCCTGGCGTGACGGCGCGCCCGTCTCCGTACGTGCGTTCCTGGCCGATGTGATGGCGCTGACCACGATGCTGCCGCCGGGCGATCACGTGTTCAACGCCTGTTCAGACCGTTACCGCTTTGCCGTCGCGCTGTGTGCGACGCTGGTGGCCGGCAAAGTCAGCCTGCTGCCGCCCATGCAGACGCCGCAGATGGTGCGTCAGCTTTCGGTGTTTGCGCCCGATGTGTTCTGCCTGCACGATGCGGCCGCCTGCCCCGTCGACCTGCCGGGCTTCCGTTATCCCGATGCGTTGACAGCCGACACAACGCTCATCGACGTGCCGCAGATCGACGCGTCGCAAGTCATGGCGGTGTTGTTCACGTCTGGATCAACCGGCACGCCGGTGCCGCATCGCAAAACGTGGGGCGCACTGGTGCGCTGCATGCGCACGGCAGTCGCGCACCTTGGCCTGGACGGCGGGCGCGCCTTCACGCTGGTCGGCACCGTACCACCGCAGCACATGTACGGCTTTGAGGTGACGGTACTGCTCGCGCTGCAGGGCGGTCTGGCCTTCAGCAACCAGTTGCCGTTCTATCCGGCGGACATTCGCGAAGCGTTGCTGGCCGTGCCGCAGCCGCGCGTGCTGGTGACCTCGCCGGTGCATCTGCGGGCGCTGCTGGCATCGGAACCCGCGTTGCCAAGCGCATCGCTCGTTCTGTCGGCCACTGCGCCGCTGTCGCAAACACTGGCGCAGGCGGCCGAGACGCGCCTGTCCGCTCCGCTCCTGGAAATCTACGGCAGCACCGAAACCGGCCAGGTCGCGACGCGCCGTACCGCACAGGAAACCGCGTGGCTTCTGTACCCCGATGTCCGCATGGAATCGCGCTCCGGCACGCCGGAAGACGACGGCCCAACGGTGTGGGTCCAGGGCGGGCACGTCGAAACCGCGGTGCCGATGGGCGATGCGATTGAGCTGATAGACGAGGCACATTTTCTGCTGCACGGCCGCAAGGCCGATCTGATCAACATTGCCGGCAAGCGGTCTTCGCTGGCGTATCTGAATCATCAGCTCAACGCGATTGCGGGTGTGGAAGACGGCGTGTTCTACATGCCGGACGATGCGCCCGCCGCCCCGCATACGCACGGCAGCGCCGCAGTCACGCGCCTGGTGGCACTCGTTGTGGCGCCGAGCCTTAGCGCGGCGGACGTACTGCGCGCCCTGCATGAGCGCATCGATGCAGCGTTCCTGCCACGCCCGCTGCTGCTGGTAGACGCGCTGCCGCGCAACGAAACCGGCAAACTGGCGCGCGATGTGCTGGCCGCGCTGGTCGCACAACATTCGCACCGTAACGCACACAAGCCCGACATGCGCTTCACCATTCCCGCTGATCACCCGGCGCTGCCGGGGCACTTTTCCGGCCACCCGATCGTGCCGGGTGTGGTGCTGCTTGACCACGCGCTCCACACGATCGGTGCGGCGCTGGGCCGCTCGCTTGATGCTTGCAAGATCAGCTCGGCCAAGTTTCTCAGCCCTGCGGCACCCGGGGAGTTGCTCGACCTCGCGTTCGAGACGACGGCGAGCAACGCCGTCCGCTTCACGATCCGCGCGGGCGAACGCGACGTGGCCAGCGGCGTGCTGTCCGCTTCAGCGCCGGAGGGCGTTGCTGCATGAAACGCACCGACTGGGCCGAGCATCCGGAGCGCAGCAACCTCGCGCTGCTGCGCGTGATGACGTGGCTCTCGCTGCGGCTTGGGCGGCCGTTCGGCCGGGTTCTGCTGTGGCTGATTGCGGTGTACTTCGTGGCGGCCTCTCCGGCGGCGCGGCGTGCTTCGCGTGACTATCTGCGCCGCGCGCTCGGCCGGCCAGCCACGCTGCGCGACGTGTTCCGCCACATGTTCACCTTCGGCACGACCATCCATGACCGCATTTATCTGATCAGCGGGCGCTTCGATCTGTTCGACGTCGAGTTGCAGGGCCAGCAGCACATACACGACGTGCTGGCGCAGGGGCGCGGTGCATTCCTGCTGGGCGCGCACCTGGGCAGCTTCGAGGTGGTGCGCGCGCTCGGCCGTACGGTGCCCAACCTGCGCGTGGCCGTCGCCATGTATGAAGAGAACGCCCGCAACATCAACGCCGCGGTTGCCGCCATCAACCCGGCGGCGGCGCCGGAGGTCATTCCGCTGGGGCGCGTAGACGCAATGCTGCACGTGCGCGAGGCGCTGGACGACAACCGGCTCGTCGGCATGCTGGCCGATCGCACGCTGTTGCGCGATGCGGGGCCATCAATCCAGCGCAGGGATTTTCTCGGCAGCCCGGCAGCGTTTCCGCTCGGGCCGCTGCACATGGCCGCCATGCTGAAGCGCCCCGTGCTCTTCATGACGGGGCTGCACCTGGGCGGCAATCGCTACGCCGTGCATTTCGATCCGTTGGCGGACTTCACCGATGTGCGCCGCGAAGATCGCGCCGCCGCCGTGCAAGCCGCGCTCGGCCGCTATGTGGAACGCGTCGAACATTACTGCCGCACCGCGCCGTACAACTGGTTCAATTACTTCGACTTCTGGCAGGATGCCGACGCGGCCGGCGCGCAGAATCACACCCCTGCCGAGCGCCAGACCACCCAAACGCCATGACTGCAACGCGCCCCTTCCTACGCGCCCTTCTGGCCCTGCTCGCAGCCAGCATGTTGGCCGCGACCGCCCACGCCGCGGATACCGTCTGGACGCTCGACCGCCTGATGTCCACGCTTGCACGCAACAAGTCGGGGCGCGCGACATTCACGGAAACGAAGACGCTGTCGATTGCGGCACAGCCGATCGAATCGTCCGGCGAGTTGGTGTTCGTGGCGCCCGATCATCTGGAAAAGCACACGCTGGCTCCCAAGCCAGAACACCTCGTGATTGACGGCGACAAGCTGACCGTGGAGCGCAACCAGCGCAAGTTCACGATGCCGCTGTCGCAATACCCGGAGCTGGGCGCCTTCATCGAAAGCATCCGCGCCACGCTGGCCGGTAACCGCTACGCGCTCGAAGCGATTTACAAGGTCGCCATCGCTGGCCACGGCGATGACTGGACGCTCACCCTTTCGCCCATCGACACGCGCATGCAGCAGGTGGTTCGCACCATCACGCTGGAGGGCACGCGCGATGTGCTGCGCAGCGTCGCCATCCGCCAGGTCGATGGCGATCATTCGCTGATGCGCCTTCAACGCGTGCCGGGCAACTAAGGACGCCGCGCACATGAACCGCTTGCACGCCCTGCGACGGCCCGCTCTGCTGGTTTGGTTGACCGGCCTGCTGCTGTGCGCGATCGTGATCGGGCGCACAAGCTTTACAGCGGACCTGTCGGCGTTTCTTCCGCGCTCGCCGAGTGCCGAGCAACGCGTGCTGGTCGACCAGTTGCGCGAGGGGCTGGTGTCACGGCTCATCCTCGTCGGGATCGAGGGGAGTGACGCAGCCACCCGCGCCACGCTGTCGAAGCAGCTCGCCGCCACGCTGCGCGCCGACCCGCAGTTCAGCGCCGTCAACAACGGCGAGCCCGTGAGCGAAGCGCGCGACCGGCAGTTCGTCTTCGACCACCGCTACGTGCTCAGCCCCGCTGTCACGCCGCAGCGCTTTTCCGCAGAAGGTCTGCACGCGGCGCTAGGCGAGAGCCTGGACCTGCTCAGTTCGTCAGCCGGGCTGTTTGCCAAGAACATGCTGCCGCGCGACCCGACCGGCGAGGTGGCGGCACTCGTCAGCCAGTTCGACAACACCGCGCTGCCGTCGTCCATGCATGGCGTGTGGGCGTCGCGCGATGGCCAGCGTGCCGTGCTGGTCGTGCAGACAACGGCCGCCGGCTCTGACACCGACGCTCAGGCGCGTGCCATCGATACCGTGCACCGCGCGTTCGATGCGGTTGCACGCACGGTGCCGAACGGCGCATCGGCGCGCATCCTGCTGACCGGCCCGGGCGTGTTCTCCGTCGAGTCGCGCGACACCATCAAGCACGACGTCGAGCGGCTTTCCACCGTCAGCCTCGTGCTCGTGGTGGCGCTGCTGCTGACGGTGTACCGCTCGCCGCGCACGGTGGCGCTGGGGTTGCTGCCGGTGCTGTCCGGCGTGGCGGCCGGCGTGGCAGCGGTCAGCCTCACGTTTGGGGCCGTGCACGGGCTCACGCTCGGGTTCGGCACCACGCTCATCGGCGAGGCGGTCGACTATTCGATCTACCTCTTCGTGCAATCTGCCCGCCTGCGTGGCGCCACCCCCAACGACAGCCTGCGAGCATGGATCAACACGTACTGGCCGACCATCCGCCTGGGTGTGCTGACCTCGGTATGCGGCTTTGCGTCGATGCTGTTCTCGGGCTTTCCGGGGCTCGTGCAGTTGGGGCTGTATTCGATTGTGGGGTTGGTGACAGCGGCACTTGTCACGCGCTACGTGTTGCCGCATCTGCGTGGTGCAGACGTGGCGACGCGGGACGTATCGCGCGTGGGGACGTGGCTCGCACAGGCCACACATGCTGCACCGCGCCTGCGCTGGGTGTTGGCGGTGGTGCTCGTCGGTGCATGTGCGGCGCTGGTGCTGCATCGCGATGGCCTGTGGAGCCGCGAACTCGCTGCGCTGAGCCCCGTACCCGCGAAGAGCCAAGCACTCGACGCCAGCCTGCGTGCAGACGTGGGGGCGCCCGACGTGCGCTATCTGGTGGTGGTTCCGGCCGCAACCGAACAGGCCGCGCTTGAAGGCGCCGAGAAGGTCGCCGCGCAACTGCAACCGCTGGTGGACAACGGCGTGCTCGCTGGCTTCGAGAACCCCGCGCGCTATCTGCCGAGCGATGCCACGCAGCGCGCTCGCCTGGCAAGCCTGCCCGCCCCTGATGCACTGGCTGCACGCATGCGCGGCGCCGTTGAAGATCAGCCGATCCGCGTGAAGCCTGATCTCTTCGCCCCGTTCATCGCCGATGTGGATGCAGCACGCGCGCAGCCCCTCTTGCGGCGCGCAGACCTGAAAGGCACATCGATGGCATTGGCGGTGGCGGCACTGCTGACGGAACACGCCGGCCAATGGAGCGCCATGCTGCCATTGCGCGCACCGTCAGGCGCGCCGGCCACCGCCACAAATACATCCAATCCGCCCAGCCTGGATGCCGCCCCGATTCGCGCCGCCGTCGAGCATGCGAGCGTACCCGGCGCGCTCTTCGTCGACATGAAGGCCGAGGCTGATCGGCTGTATGTGAACTACGTGCGGGAAGACCTTCGCCTGTCGCTGGCCGGTTTTGGGGCGATCGCGTTGCTGCTGCTCGTGGCGCTGCGCTCTCCGCAGCGGACCCTCCGCGCGTTGGCGCCCCTGGTGGCGGCGGTGCTGGTGGTGACGGCCGGCTTTGCGCTGGCACGCGTGCCGCTGACCATCCTGCATCTGGTGGGCATGCTGCTGATCGTGGCGGTGGGATCGAACTACGCGCTGTTCTTCAATCAACGCACGCAGGCCATTGCGCCGCAGACGCTGGTGTCACTGCTGGTGGCGAATTTGGCGACGGTGGCCGGCTTCGGCCTGCTGGCATTCTCGCGGGTGCCGATGTTGGAAACATTCGGGCTGACCGTCGGGCCGGGCGCCATGCTTGCGCTGGTGTTTGCCGCCATCCTCGCGCCACGCGCCAATCACGATCAGCACCCAGCCGCATGAACTCATCGATCACCACACCGCCTGGCAACGCCCGCCGCTGGAAGCCGACACCGCTGATCAGCGGCGCGCTCGCGCTTCACGCCGGCGCGGCGGTTGCCGTTGCGACCGCCCCATCGACATGGCCATGGGCGGGCGGCAGCGTCATCGCCTCGCATCTGGTGCTGATGGCGGGTGGACTGTGGCCGCGCAGCGCGTGGCTCGGCCCGAACTGGACGCATCTGCCCGCCACGGCCGGCCGGCAGATCGCGTTGACCATCGACGACGGCCCTGACCCCGATGTCACACCGCGCGTGCTGGATGTGCTTGACCTGTACGGTGTCAAGGCCACCTTCTTCTGCATCGGCGAATTGGCGCAGCGGCACCCGCGCTGCGTCGAGGCCATCGTCGCGCGCGGGCACGCGGTGGAAAACCACAGCCAGCGCCATCGGCATACGTTCTCGCTGCAGGCGCCGGGCGCGTTGCGGCGCGAGATTGCTGCCGCGCAGGACACGCTCGCGCAGATCACCGGCATGCGCCCGCTGTTCTTTCGAGCGCCGGCCGGACTGCGCAATCCGTTTCTCGAACCGGTGCTGTGTCAGCTTGGCCTGCAGTTGGCGAGCTGGACGCGCCGCGGCTTCGATACCCGCTCGCGCAATGCCGACGCTATCGCCCAGCGCCTGCTGCATGGTCTGGCGCCACAAGACATCCTGCTGCTCCACGATGGCCATGCGGCGCGCGATGCGCACGGCACGCCCATCATATTGGCCGTATTGCCGAAGGTGCTCGAAGCCGCCGCCCGCGCGCAATTGCAGTGGACGACGTTGCGTGCGGCCCTTGCGCCGGAGCCCCCGCAGGCCACCCGCCCGCAACGGGTCATTTGATAAAATTTGTCAACGATTGGCGCCCCGTCTGCCGAGTCATCTCACCCAACAATTGCCGCGACACCATCCCCAGTGAAGCCCGTCCTGCTCACGCATTTCACCGCCACAAGCTGCCTCGGACGTGGCCTAGACGCCACGCTCGACGCGTTGCGCGGGCAACGGGGCGGGCTCACGCCGTGTCACTTCCCACGCGCCGAACTCGACACGTGGATCGGCGAAGTGCTTGGTACTGATGTCACGCCCGTGCGTGCAGACCTGGCCGATTTCGACTGCCGCAACAACCGGCTCGCCCAGATCAGCCTCACGCAGGACGGCTTTGCCGAAGCTGTCGAAACCGCCAAGGCGCGCCATGGCGCTGGACGCGTCGGCGTGTTCATTGGCACCAGCACGTCGGGCATTCTCGAAACCGAACGTGCCTACCAGCAGCGCGACCCGCAAACGGGGGCGCTGCCGGCAAACTTTCACTACGCACAGACGCACAACATCTATTCGCCCGCCGCGTTTGTGCGGGCGTACTTTGGGTTGGGCGGACCGGCCATGGTGATCTCGTCGGCGTGTTCGTCGGGGGCCAAGGTGTTTGCCTCGGCGCGGCGCATGCTGGCCGCGGGCCTGATCGATGCGGCGGTCGTGGGCGGTGTCGATTCGCTGTGCCTGACCGCGCTGTACGGGTTCAACTCGCTGGAGCTGCTGTCGCGGCAACCGTGCCGGCCGTATGATGCGGCGCGCGACGGCATCTCCATCGGCGAGGCCGCAGCCTTTGCGCTGCTGGAGCGCGCCCCCGAGGCGAAGGGCGCGCTGGACGACGATGCAATCCTGCTGCTCGGCATTGGCGAATCGAGCGATGCGCATCACATGTCCTCGCCGCATCCGGAAGGGCTGGGCGCACGCGCTGCCATGGCGCAAGCGCTGGCCACAAGCGGGCTGGCAGCAACAGACATCGATTACATCAATCTGCACGGCACCGGCACGCCCAGCAATGACGCCGCGGAGGCGCGCGCCATCCATGCGATGTTCGACGGCACGGCGTGCAGCTCGACCAAGGGTGCGACCGGCCACACACTGGGCGCGGCGGGTGCATTGGAAGCGGTGATCACAGCGCTGGCGCTGCGCCATCAATTGCTGCCTGCCGGCATCAACACCACGCAGCCGGACCCGACCTTGGCCGTCAACTACCTGACGTCGAGCCACCACGCCCCTGTTCGCACCGCGCTCAGCAACGCCTTCGGATTTGGCGGCACGAATTGCAGCCTGGTCTTCGGCCGCGCAGACCACGTGAGGCTTTCGTCATGACCCGACTGCGCGCCTTCATCGACAGCATCGGCGTGTTGGGCCCGGGTCTGCGGGATTGGCCGCACACCGCTGACGTGCTCGCCGGTCGCACGCCGTACGCGCACGCACCGACCGAGTTGCCGCCGCCGGCCGGCCTGCCATCGGTCGAGCGCCGCCGCACGGGGCCCGTAGTCAAGCTGGCGCTGGCAGTCGGTCACGAGGCCGTCGCAGCCAGTGGACGCGATGCCGCGACGCTGGCCACCGTCTTCAGTTCGTCCGGCGGCGATGGCCAAAACTGCCACGCCATCTGCGAAACCCTGGCGGGCGACGATCGCAAGCTCTCGCCCACGCGCTTCCACAACTCCGTGCACAACGCCCCGGCGGGCTACTGGAGCATCGCCACGCACGCGATGGCGCCGTCCAATGTGCTGTGCGCGTACGACGGCAGCTTTGCCGCCGGCCTGCTGGACAGCCTCTGTCAGGTTGTGATTGACGCCACACCCACCCTGCTGATCGCGTATGACGGCGAGTACCCGGAACCGTTGAACGCGGTGCGGCCCGTGCCCGATACGTTTGCGGTGGCGATGGTCCTTGCACCCGAAGCCGGCCCGCGCACGCTCGCGCGTATTGACGTCGCGCTGACCGACACGGCGTCCACGGCGTTGACACAACCCGGGCTCGAAACGCTGTGGCGCGGCAACGCCGCAGCCCGCGCGCTGCCGCTGCTGGAAGCGTTGGCGGCACGGCGCGCATCCAACGTCGTGATCGACTATCTGCCCGAGACCCGCCTGCAGGTCGACATCACCTTCGGCACGCCATGACGTCAAGCGTGCAGCCATCTCCGCCACTCGACCGCAACTGGATCGCGGCGCGCATTCCGCACAGCGGCGCGATGTGCCTGCTGGACGCGGTCGTCGCATGGGACGACGCGCACATCCATTGCAGCGCCACGAGCCATCGTGACGCTGCCAACCCGTTGCGCTCGCACGGCCAGTTGGCTGCTGTCTGCGGCATCGAGTACGCCGCTCAGGCGATGGCCGTGCATGGCGCCCTGTGCGATGCTGCGCAAGCCCGGCCGCGCGCCGGTTTTCTCGCCAGCGTGCGCAGCGTTGAAGCGCACGTCCCGCGCCTCGACACCATCGACTCGCCGCTCGACATCGAAGCCGAACGCATTGGCGGCGACGGCAACAACGTGCTGTACCGATTCACCGTGCGCAGTGGCGCACGCATCCTGTTGACCGGCCGCGCCGCTGTGGTGCTCGACGCGTCCGTTGCATGAACCTGTTTGTGAGGATTCCCACCGTGAAAGGTCGTCTACTTTTGATCCCTGCGCTGCTGCTGGCGCTGCTCAGCCCCCTGGCCCATGCCGACTTGTCCGAGACCAAGGAGAACATCAAGCAGGACACGAAGGAAGCGGCGCGCAAGACCGGCCATGCGGCGAAGGAAGCCGGGCATGCGACGGCCAACGCAGCACGAGCGGTTGGCCATGGCGTTAAGAATGCGGCGCATGCAACCAAATGCGGCGTGAAACACGTCTTCAAGAAGCCGTGTGAGAGTGACTAGAACGGCCGCATGTCTGCGCGCTGAAGGCAGCAAAAAACCCGGCATCCTTGGCGGACTGCCGGGTTTTTGTTGTCTGGTGAGACGGACTTAGAACGGTCAGAACGGAATATCGTCGTCCATATCCTCAAAGCCATTCGACGGGGCTGGCTGACGACGTGCGCCACCGCCCTGGCCACCGCCACCTTCGCCGCCGCGCGAGTAGCCGCCGCCTTGGCCTTGGCCTTGGCTTTGACCTTGGCTGCGGCCACCGCCGTAGCCACCGCCACCGCCGCCTTCACCGCCGCGCGAGTAGCCAGCACCACCGCCACCGCTGCCGGCGCCCTCACCACCGCGGCCGCCGAGCATCTGCATTTGTTCTGCGACGATTTCGGTGCTGTATTGCTTCTGGCCGTCCTTTTCCCATTGGCGGGTCTTGAGGCGACCTTCGATGTAGACCGACGAGCCTTTCTTCAGGTATTCGCCGGCGATTTCAGCCAGGCGGCCGAAGAAGGCGATGCGGTGCCACTCGGTGGCTTCCTTCATTTCGCCGCTGGCCTTGTCCTTGTAGCGGTCGGTGGTTGCCACGCGAATGTTGGTGACAGCGTCGCCGCTGGGCATGTAACGCGTTTCAGGATCGGCGCCGAGATTGCCGACGATGATGACTTTGTTGACGGACGCCATGATGAGTTTCCGAAGGTAAAAATGAAGTGATGCCGCCGTGTTGCCCGGATTAGTGTCGGCGCAGCGCCGGCATTTGCATGGGGCTCGCAATTATAAGCCAGGCAAAAACCAGCGCAGCGCAGCTTAGGAATACCGCATGCTGCCCCGCGTGCAGCAGAATCCAACCGCCGCCAGCCCCGCCCGTAAACAGGCCCAGCGCCTGCGTCGTGTTGTACACGCCCATGGCCGCGCCCTTGCGCACGCCCGGCGCGTACTTCGATACCAGCGACGGCTGCGACGCCTCCAGCACATTGAAACCGAGGAAGTAGACCAGCAGCGCAATCGCCAGCGCGGCGAGCGTCGGATTGATCTCGCCCAGCGCCAGTTGCGCCACCATCACCAGCGCCACAGCCGACAGCAGCACGATCTTCATCTTGCCGCGCTTCTCGGCGGCAATGATGGCCGGCACCATCAGCACGAACGACACGCCCATCACCGGCAGGTAGATCTTCCAGTGCGAATCGACAGGCAGGCCGGCGGCTTCCAGCATGTGCGGCAGCACGACGAACAACGCCGTCTGCGTGGCATGCAGGGCGAACACGCCAAAGTTCAGGCGCAGCAGTTCGGGGTTGCGCAGGACTTCGCGGAACGGCGCCTTCACATGCTCGGGCGGACGCGGCGGGTTGGGCACAACCCACAGCACCACGCCGATGGCGACGATGGCCAGCACACCAATCGCCGTGAACATGCCTGGCATGCCGACCCAGCGGAAGATGACCGGAGCACTCACGATGGCCACGGCAAACGACAGGCCGATGCTGCCGCCGATCATGGCCATGGCCTTGGTGCGATGCTCCTCGCGCGTGAGGTCGGCCACGAAGGCGATCACCGCCGACGAGATCGCCCCCGCGCCCTGGATAGCCCGCCCCACGGCGATGCCCGCGACGCTGTGCGAAAACGCCGCCACTAGGCTTCCCACCGCAAAGATCACCAGGCCCGTGACGATGACGGGCTTGCGTCCGAAGCGATCCGATAGCCAGCCGTAGGGGATATACAGCAACGCCTGCGTGAGGCCATACACGCCGATGGCGAAGGCGACGAGTTGGGTATTGTTGCCGTCGGGCAGCGTTTTCGCGAACACCGCGAAGACCGGCATGATCATGAACAAACCCAACATGCGCAGCGCAAAGATGCCGGCCAGCGAGGCGGCCGCGCGCAGCTCAAGACCGTTCATACGGCCGGAAGCGGAAGTCATGGATGGGGAGGCGGAGGACATGGTGCGGAAACCGCCGCGAAAACCAGAAAGAAAAAGCGGCGACAAGGACACTTGAACGGTTTCACGGATTGCCCCATCTGGGAGCAGATACCAGCAAAACCGAAGTTCGGTATATTAGCAGGCTTACCCTTTTCCACCCTCCCGCCGATTGCCGCAGGCGGTCCGCACTCCGACGCCGCATTCAGCAGCACTCAGCCGCACATGGACGAAATCAAGATTCGTGGGGCCCGTACCCACAACCTGAAGAACATCAACCTCGATCTGCCGCGTAACCGGTTGATCGTGATCACCGGGCTTTCGGGGTCGGGCAAGTCGTCGCTCGCGTTCGACACGCTGTATGCGGAGGGGCAGCGTCGCTATGTGGAATCGCTGTCGGCGTATGCCCGGCAATTCCTGCAACTGATGGAAAAACCCGACGTTGACCTGATCGAAGGTCTGTCACCGGCCATTTCCATCGAGCAGAAGGCCACTAGCCACAACCCACGCTCCACAGTCGGCACCGTTACCGAGATTCACGACTACCTGCGTCTGCTGTATGCGCGCGCCGGCACGCCCTACTGTCCAGACCACGGTCAGCCGCTGGAAGCGCAAAACGTGTCGCAGATGGTGGATGCCGTGCTGGCGCTGCCGGCCGACACCAAGCTGATGATCCTGGCGCCCGTGGTGGCCAACCGCAAGGGCGAGCACGTCGACCTGTTTGAAGCGATGCAGGCGCAGGGTTTCGTGCGCTTTCGCATCCGCTCGGGCGGCGGTACCGCGCACGAGGCTGAAGCCAAGGTCTACGAAGTCGACAACCTGCCGAAGCTCAAGAAGAACGACAAGCACTCGATCGAGGTCGTGGTCGACCGCGTGAAAGTGAACCCGGAACTCAAGCAGCGCTTGGCCGAGTCGTTCGAAACCGCGCTGCGCCTGGCCGACGGCCGCGCCATCGCGCTGGAAATGGACACGGGCAAGGAACATGGCTTCAGCTCCAAGTTCGCCTGCCCGATCTGCTCGTACTCGCTGCAGGAGCTGGAGCCGCGGCTGTTCTCGTTCAACAACCCGATGGGCGCTTGCCCACACTGCGACGGCCTGGGCCAGATCACGTTCTTCGATCCGAAGCGCGTGGTGGCCTTTCCGAATCTGTCGCTGGCGTCTGGCGCGATCAAAGGTTGGGACCGCCGCAACCAGTTCTACTTCCAGATGCTGCAGAGCCTGGCGGCGTTCTACGACGTCGACATCGACGTCGCGTTTGAAGACCTGCCGCCCGAGACCCAGCAGATCGTGCTGCACGGCTCGGGCAAGCAACAGATTCCGTTCACGTACATCAACGAGCGCGGCAAGACCACGGTGCGCGAGCACGCGTTCGAGGGGATCATCCCCAACCTGGAGCGGCGCTACAAAGAGACCGACTCCATCGCCGTGCGCGAGGAATTGGCCAAGTACCAGAACAACCAGCCGTGCCCGGAGTGCCACGGCACCCGCCTGCGCCGCGAAGCGCGCTTCGTCAAGATTGGCGAGGCCGACCAGGCACGCGGCATTTACGAGATCAACGGCTGGCCGCTGCGCGATGCGCTCACGTATTTCCTGACGCTGAACATGCACGGCGCCAAGCGCGAGATTGCCGACAAGATCGTCCAGGAGATCACCGCGCGGCTGAACTTCCTGAACAACGTCGGGCTCGATTACCTGTCGCTGGAGCGCAGTGCCGATACGCTTTCGGGCGGCGAAGCGCAGCGCATCCGGCTGGCGTCGCAGATCGGCTCGGGGCTGACCGGCGTGATGTACGTGCTGGACGAGCCGTCCATCGGACTGCACCAGCGCGACAACGATCGGCTGATCGGCACGCTCAAGCACCTGCGCGATCTCGGCAACTCGGTGCTGGTGGTGGAGCACGATGAAGACATGATCCGCGCGTCCGACTACGTGGTCGACATCGGCCCCGGTGCCGGGGTGCACGGTGGGCAGATCATCGCGGAGGGCACGCCCCAGCAAGTCGAGCAATCGCCGGCGTCGCTGACGGGCGACTACTTGTCGGGCAAGCGCCGCATCGAGGTGCCCAAGCAGCGCACGGCGCCCGATGAAGAGCGCTGGCTGCGCATCATCAACGCCAGCGGCAACAACTTGAAGAATGTGTCGGCGGACATTCCGGTGGGGCTGCTGACGTGCATCACGGGCGTGTCGGGTTCGGGCAAGTCGACGCTGATCAACGACACGCTTTACCACGCGGTGGCACGCCATCTGTACGGCTCGACGCCGGAGCCCGCAGCGCACGATCGCATCGATGGGCTGGAGCATTTCGACAAGGTCATCAACGTCGACCAGTCGCCGATTGGCCGCACGCCGCGCTCGAACCCGGCCACCTACACGGGCCTGTTCACGCCGATCCGCGAGCTGTTTGCCGGCGTGCCGTCGGCCAAGGAGCGCGGGTATGACCCTGGCCGCTTCTCGTTCAACGTCAAGGGCGGCCGCTGCGAGGCATGCCAGGGCGACGGCGTGCTGAAGGTCGAGATGCACTTCCTGCCCGACGTGTACGTGCCATGCGACGTCTGCCACGGCAAGCGCTATAACCGTGAAACGCTGGAAGTGCTCTACAAGGGCAAGAACATCACCGAAGTGCTGGAGATGACGGTGGAGCAGGCGCACGAGTTCTTTGCGCCGGTGCCGGTGGTGCGCCGCAAGTTGCAAACGCTGCTGGATGTGGGCCTGGGCTACATCCGCCTGGGTCAATCGGCGACCACGCTGTCGGGCGGCGAGGCGCAGCGTGTGAAGCTGTCGCTGGAGCTATCGAAGCGCGACACAGGCCGCACGCTCTACATCCTGGATGAGCCGACCACTGGCCTGCACTTCCACGATATCGAGCTGCTACTCAAAGTCATCTACAAGCTGCGCGATCACGGCAATACGATCGTGATCATTGAGCACAACCTCGACGTGATCAAAACGGCGGACTGGCTGCTCGATCTCGGGCCCGAAGGCGGTGCGGGCGGTGGGCAGATCATCGCCAAGGGCACCCCCGAAGATGTGGCGAAGAGCAAGGCGAGCTTTACCGGCAAATACCTCGCGCCGCTGCTCAAGCGAAAGTAAGCGCGGTCATCCGGCAACAAAAAAGCGCAGCTTGGGCTGCGCTTTTTTTTTTCGACAATGCCGGGCGTCAGTGGCCGGCTGGTGCCGTCTCGGTCACCACCTCATCCGCGTCTTTCATACGGCTGCGGTTCAACGCCCCTGCTTCGTCCAGCACGGAATACGCGGCGGCGCAGAACAACGAATTCAACCGTTTGAAATCGCTGATGATGTCCAGATGCAATGAGCTGGTCTCGATGCTCTCGGCCGTCTGGGCGGACACCCGTGTGAGGTGACTGCGCGAGTAGCGCTTTTCCAGATCGCGGAAGTGGGCCTTTTCCAGCATCAGCTTCTGCGCGCTGCGCAGGTCGCCCGTCAGGAACACCGACAGCGACAGCTTCAGGTTCGTGACGAGGCGTGCGTGCATGTCTTCCAACTCTTCCATGCCGGCCTCGGAAAAGGCCAGCTTGTGTGCGATCTTCTTCTCGCGTACGTCCTGGAGCAGGCGGTCGAGAATATCGCCAGCGTGCTCCAGGTTGATGGTGAGCGAGATGATGTCTGCCCAGCGCTTGCCCTCGCGTGCGTCCAGCGCTTCGTGGCTCAGCTGCGTGAGATAAAGCTTGATGGCGGTGTAGAGCGCATCCACCTCGTCATCGATGGCGCGGGTGGTTTGCAGCAGGCGCACGTCGTTGGTCTTGAGCACGCGCAGGGTGTTGTCGAGCATGTGCTCAACGCGATCTCCGATGCGCAGCACTTCGCGCGCCGCGTTGCCCAGCGCCAACGTTGGCGTGGCCAGCGCGGAAGGATCGAGATAGCGCGGCGCAACGAGATCGTCGATATGCGCGCCGCCCGGCAGGATGCGCGCGCACAGCCGCGCCATCGTATCGGTAAAGCCGATCAGCAGCACCGCCAGCGCCACGTTGAACACCACGTGAAACGCCACAACCACGTGCTGCGGCGCGACGCCCGCGTGCGGCGCCCACTCCGCCAGCTTGTCCAGAAAGGGCAGCGCCAGCGCGGCGCCAAGCATGCGCGAAAGCAGGTTCCCGAGCGTTGCGCGGCGTGCGGCCTGGCTTGATGACGGCGTGGTCGCCAACGCCGCCACGGCACTCCCGATATTTGCGCCCAGCACAATCGCAAATGCCACCTTGACCGACACCGCCGCCGACGTCGCCAGCGTCGCGCAGAACAGCACCACCGCCAGGCTCGAATAGCACAGCAGCGTGAGCACTGCGCCAATCAGCATGTTCAGGCCGGTGTCTGACGAGAAGGAACTCAGCAGCACGCGCAGCGCATTGGCTTCCACCATGGGGCTCGACGCGACCGAGATCAGCTCCAGCGCCATCATGATCAGGCCCAGGCCGATCAGCACCCGCCCGAAGTGCCCCACTGCATTGCCCTTGCGCGACAGATGCAGGATCACGCCAAAGAAGATCAGCAGCGGCGACAGCCACGACAAGTCCAACGCAAATACCTGCGCCATGATGGCCGTGCCCACGTTGGCACCCAGCAGAATCGCCAGCGCCGACGACACGCCCATCAGTCCTTGAGCAACAAACGCCCCGACGATGGTGGCCGTCGCGTTACTGCTCTGCACCAGGCACGTCACGCCAATGCCGGCCAGCAGCGCAGAGAATCGGTTCGATACGCTGCGCGACAACAGGCGGCGCAAGTCCGCGCCGTAGAGGCGCAACATGCCGACCTTGACGGTCTGCGTGCCCCATACCAACAGGGCGACGCCGGAAAGCAGCTTGAGCAGGGTGATCATTGTTGCCGTGCAGTCTTGCTTATTTGGTCAGGGCGACCCGCAGGCCCAGCCCGATGAAAATGCAGCCGCTCACCCGGTCGAGCCACAGAGAGGCGCGCGGCGTGCGGCGCATCCAACCGCCCAGCGCGGCCGCGCACCAGCCGTAGATGCCGAACACAACGATGGTCTGCGCCATGAACACGCCGCCCAGCAGCAACATCTGCAGCGCCGCATGGCCGGCCTGCGCATCCACAAACTGCGGCAGGAACACCACGAAGAACAACGTCACCTTCGGGTTGAGCAGATTGGCAAAGACGCTCTGGCGATACACCTGCCACAAGTCTGGCACCGCCTGCGGTCCAGCATGATTCGGGCCGATGCCGCCCTTGCTGCGCAGTGCCCGAATGCCTAGCCAGATCAGGTACGCCGCGCCCAGCCAGCGGATCGCCTGGAACGCCACCGGGGACGATTGCAGCACGGCTGCCAGCCCGAGCGCCGCCAGTGTCGTGTGAAACAGGCAGCCTGACGCGAACCCCGCTGCCGCCGACAGACCCGCCTGACGGCCCTGGCTTGCGCCGCGTGCAATGACCTGCAGGTTGTCCGGCCCCGGCATCACCGTAATGGCAATCGAAGTCAGCAGGAATAGCAATACGTGGGGCATCGACGTCTCCCAGGGTGCGGCGGAAATGGAAAGGATCATGCTACTGCGCGCGGCAGTAGAACGTCATACTTTTGTCACATGAGCGTATGCGACTCGCGCATCACGCAAAGGCAGTGGGGGCTGCTCAGTGCCCATCAAAGCGGCAGACCGTGAAGAGCGGCAGCCCGCCATCGATCAGCAATTGCGAGCCGCCCAATTCGGGCAGGTCAACAATCGCCGCGCCCTCCACCACTGTCGCGCCCAGCCGTTCAAGCAGACGCTTGCCGGCCATCATGGTGCCGCCGGTGGCGATCAGGTCGTCGATCAACAGGACGCGATCGCCGGGCTTGCAGGCATCGGCGTGGATTTCCACCGTCGCGCTGCCGTATTCGAGCATGTACTCCTCGGCCACCGTGTTGAACGGCAGCTTGCCTTTCTTGCGGATCGGCACAAATCCGAGGTTCAGCTCATACGCCACGATTGAGCCGAGGATGAATCCGCGCGCATCGATGCCCGCCACCAGATTCAGCCCCTGCCCCATGTAGCGATGGACGAACACGTCCACCAGCACGCGCAGGCTCTTCGGGTCCTGCAGCAGCGGCGTGATATCGCGAAACATGACCCCGGCCTGCGGCCAATCCGGCACCGTGCGGATGCGGTCGCGCAGGTAACGCGATACATCGCCCAATTCGGTGGAAGCGGGAATGGACGACGGCGTCAGCAGCGCCGCCTGGTGAGGAGGAACTTGGTTCATGGCAAAAACAGGAAAGCAGGAACGTGGTCTGCGGTAATGGGCTACCACCCGGGCCGAATGGCGCCGAACCACAATGGGCAAACCCAAACCATACAGGAGACACGGCGATGGCAAAGAAAATTCTGATGCTGGTCGGCGACTACGTGGAGGACTACGAAGTCATGGTCCCCTTCCAGGCGCTGCAGATGGTCGGCCACACGGTGCACGCCGTCTGTCCGGACAAGCGCGCTGGCGATTCCGTCGCGACCGCCGTTCACGATTTCGAAGGCGCGCAGACGTACTCCGAAAAACCCGGCCATCGCTTCACCGTCAACGCCACCTTCGCCGACATCGACCCGGCAGCGTATGACGCACTTGTCGTGCCCGGCGGCCGCGCGCCCGAATACCTGCGACTGAACGCCGGCGTGCTTGATGTCGTGCGGCACTTCGCCCATGCGGACAAACCCATCGCGGCCATCTGCCACGGTGCACAGCTGCTATCGGCGGCGGGTGTGCTGGAAGGCAAGGCGTGCTCGGCATATCCGGCATGTGGCCCCGAAGTCACGGCGGCGGGCGGCACCTTCAAGGACATCCCCGTCGACCAGGCCCACACCGACGGCAAGCTGGTCACGGCGCCCGCCTGGCCGGCACATCCGGCGTGGTTGGCACAGTTTCTTGAAGTCCTGGGCACGCGGGTTCTACACTGATTCGGTTGCCCGCACGCCGGGCGCCCCAGGAGCCCCCGGCCATGTGCGAAATCTTCATCCGCGCCAATCCCCATTCCTACGACAGCCTCGCGCGTTCGCTACGCCTGCACGGCGTGGCGACCAGCGTGCGGCTGGAGTGCCTGTTCTGGGAGGTGCTCGAAGAGATTGGCCAGCGCGATGGCCTGACGGTCAACCAGCTCATCAGCAAGCTTTACGACGAGTTGTTTGAGCGTCGCGGCGAGGTGGCGAACTTCGCGTCGTTCCTGCGCGTCTGCTGCCTGCGCTATCTCATGCTGAAGCAGGAGGGGCGCATTCCGGCCGATACGCGGGTGTCGATCAGCTCGCTCGATGCCGCGGCGGTGCTGGATGGCCTGCCGGCCAACATGGCCGATGCCCCACCGCCGCGCCGCTCGCGCGGGCCGCTACTGGAAACGTTCATCAAGTAAGCGCTGGCATCAACGCGGCGAGAGCCGCTCCTCGGCCATCTGCAGCCCCTCGGGTGTGCCGCGCAGCACAACGATATCGCCCAGCTCCAGCACCGTATCTGGATCGGGATCGAGCGCGCGAATGCCCTGGCGCCGAATCGCCGTGACCGACGTCTTGAACGTTTCCAGCCCCATCGTGCCGAGCTTATGGCCGATGGCAGGCGAGCCTTTGACCAACGGCACCGAGTGCAGGCGCACGGCGTCGCGCTCGAGCATGTCCTCCTCGTCATCCTGACCATGGAAGTAGCCGCGCAGCAGGCTGTAGCGTGCATCGCGCATCTCCTGCGCACGGCGCACCACGCGGCGCAGCGGCACGCCCAGCAGCACCAGCGCGTGTGAGGCCAGCATCAGGCTCCCTTCGATGATCTCGGGGACGACCTCGGTGGCGCCGGCTTGCTGCAGGCGATCCAGGTCGGCATCGTCGATGGTGCGCACGATCACGGGCAGGGTCGGCTCCAGCGCCTGCACGTGGTGCAGCACCTTCAATGCTGAAGCCGTATCGGCATAGGTAATGGCGACCGCCGCTGCGCGGTGGATACCGGCGGCCACCAGCGACTCGCGCCGCGCCGCGTCGCCATAGACGACGTGCTCGCCCGCGGCCGCAGCCTCGCGCACGCGGTCGGGGTCCAGATCGAGCGCGACATAGCCGATGCCTTCCTGCTCCACCATATGCGCCAGATTCTGGCCGCTGCGCCCGTAGCCGCAGATGATGACGTGGCGCTCGGTGGCAATGCTCTGCGCGGCAATCTTGGTCATGGCCAGCGATTGCATCAGCCAGTCCGTGCGCGACAGCCGCATGGCAATCACGTCGCTGTACTGGATCAGGAACGGCGCCAGCAGCATCGACAAAAGCATCGCCGCCAGGATCGCCTGGCCGAGCAGCGGGTCGATCAGTCTCATGCCGTCAATCTGGTTCAGCAGCACGAAGCCGAACTCACCGGCCTGCGCCAGCCCCAGGGCCGTACGGATCGCCGCACCGCCACCTGAACCGAAGGCCCGCGCCAGCAGCGCAATCAACACAAACTTGAACAGCACCGGCGCCATCACCAGCCCCAACACCAGCGCCCAGTGCTCGAAGACCACGCGCGGGTCCAGCAGCATGCCGACCGTCACGAAGAACAGCCCCAGCAGCACGTCGCGGAACGGCTTGATGTCTTCTTCCACCTGCAGCTTGTACGGCGTTTCCGACACCAGCATGCCGGCCAGGAATGCGCCTAGCGCCATCGAGAGGCCCAACCGCTCCGTCAGCGCCGCCATGCCCAGCGTGACCAGCAGCAGGTTCAGCATGAACAGCTCCTGCGAGCGCCGCGCCGCCACGAGGTGGAACCAGCGCGACAGCAGCTTCTGCCCCAGAAACAGGATCAGCACCAGCGCGACGGTGATCTTGAGCGCGGCAATGGACAGCGCTAGCACGAGGTCCGTTGGGTTCTTGCCCAATGACGGCACCACGATCAGCAACAGCACGACCGCCAGATCCTGGAACAGCAACACGCTGATGATGTTGCGGCCGTGCTCGGTCTCGAGTTGCAGACGCTCGGCCAGCATTTTTGAGACGATGGCCGTGGAAGACATGGCCAACGCGCCGCCCAGTGCCAGGCCTGCCTGCCAGGATAGCGGGTACCAGTGGGACAGCACCATCGAAACGGGAATCGTGAGCAGGATGGTCAGTCCCACCTGCGACGCCCCGAGCCCCAGCACCAGCCGCCGCATCGAACGCAGCTTGGAGAGGTTGAACTCCAGCCCGATCGAGAACATCAGGAAGACCACCCCGAATTCCGCCAGGTAGCGCGTCTGCGCCGTATCGGATTCCAGCCCTGTCGCCTTCGGCCCGATGAGGACGCCCACCACGAGGTACGCCAGCATCGGCGGCAATTGCAGCATCCGGAACAGCACCACGCCGATCACGGCGGCGGCCAGCAACACGAGGGTGAGTTCCAGCGGCGAATGCATGCGACGCGAAAAAACCAATCGAAAGGGGTTGGACAGGAGGGCCGGATGCCGCGCATCAAGACGGTGCGTGCGCAAGCGAGCACGCAGGCGCTGCAAGACCGATGCCAGGATATAAACGAAGAACGCGATACGCGAGACGCCGCAGAGCAAAAAATGACGGCGTGGCGACGGGAAGAAAGTGATTTGGAAGCCGAATGCCGCGGCGCAGCAAAACGGAGCGCCCGCACGCTCCGCCCACTCCCCGCAAGTCAAGTCCCAACGCGCCGCCAGCGGCCGAGGACTGTGTCAATCGTTGTTATACTTCGCCGCCATGATAGCGAATTTCAATCCGGACCGAGCGCTTGCGCTGGCGCAGCAAACCTTCGACATCGAAGCGCAAGCCGTACTCGGTCTCAAAACCCAGGTGTCCGCCGACTTTGCGCGCGCGGTCGAAATGGTGCTCGGCTGCACCGGCCGTGTCGTCGTGTCCGGCATGGGCAAATCGGGCCACGTGGCGCGCAAGATTGCCGCCACGCTGGCCTCGACCGGCACGCCGGCCTTCTTCGTGCACCCGGCCGAAGCCAGCCATGGCGATCTCGGCATGGTCACCCACGACGACGTTTTCATCGGCTTTTCCAATTCCGGCGAAGTGTCGGAGCTGAACGTCATCCTGCCGCTGGTCAAGCGGATGGGCGCCAAGCTGATCGCCATCACGGGCAACCCGGAGTCCTCGCTCGGCAAGCACGCCGACGTGGTGCTCAACTCGCATGTCGATGTCGAAGCCTGCCCGCTGAACCTTGCTCCCACCGCCAGCACCACCGCGCAGATCGCGCTGGGCGATGCGCTGGCCGTGGCCGTGCTCGACGCACGCGGCTTCGGTGCAGAAGACTTCGCACGCTCGCATCCGGGCGGATCGCTCGGCCGCAAGCTGCTGACGCACGTGCGTGACGTCATGCGCGCCGGCGACGCCATCCCCCGCGTGGACCAAGACACGTCGCTGTCGCAGGCGCTGATGGAAATCACCCGCAAGGGCATGGCGATGACCGCCGTGGTCGATGCCCAAGGCCGCGCCGTGGGCGTGTTCACCGACGGCGACCTGCGCCGCCTGCTCGAAACCCCGCGCGACTGGCGCACCGTGCCCATCCACGAGGTCATGCACAGCAACCCGCGCTCGGTCGGCCCCGACCAGCTCGCCGTTGAAGCCGTCGAAGTCATGGAAACGCACCGCATCAACCAGTTGCTGGTGGTCGATGCCGCCGGCCTGCTGGTCGGCGCGCTGCACATCCACGACCTGACGCGGGCCAAGGTCATCTGACCCGCCCACGCCACTGATGATCACTCCGGCCCCATTTCCCACCGACAGCGTCCACAGCAACATCGACGCACGCTTTCCGCAGGCAATGGAACGCGCCGCGCGCGTGCGTCTGATGGTGTTCGATGTGGATGGCGTGCTGACCGACGGCCGCCTGCTTGTCGGCCCTGAGGGTGAAATCAGCAAGGCGTTCGACACGCTCGACGGCCACGGCATCAAGCTGCTGGCACAGGCCGGCGTCACCACGGCCATCATCTCCGGACGGCAATCCGAAATCGTAGCTTGGCGCGCCGGGGAACTCGGCATCGAACATCTGTACCAAGGCGTAGCCGACAAGCGCGAGGCATTTGCCCGCCTGCTGGCTGCCACGCAACTTCAGGCCACCGACGCCGGCTACATGGGCGACGACTGGCCCGACCTGCCGGTAATGACGATGGTGGGCTTTACCGCCTGCCCCGCCCAGGCCCATGCCGAACTGCGCAGCCGCGCCCACTACGTCGCCCAGGCTACGGGAGGACGCGGCGCCGTGCGGGAAGTGGCCGACCTGATCCTCAAGGCTCAAGGCGCCTATGACGCCCTGCTTGCGCAACTGCTGCAGGCCCCGCAATCCTTCTGACTCCATGGCCAGCGAACGCTCCCAACGCCTCGTCTCCACCGTGCTGCAGGTCATGCTGCGCGGGCTGCCGATCCTGCTGATGGCGATCGTCTGCGGCGTCACGTTCCTGCTCGTGCAGGTCAATACGCCACAAACCGACGAAGCCGCCACCCAGCCCAAGCGCCACATCGCTGACTACACCATGGACGGCATCTCGGCCACTGCCCTGGACGAGACCGGCACGACCAAATACCGCTTCACCGGCGTCCACATGAATCACTATGAGGACGACCTGACCTACGACGTCACGTATCCCGCACTGCGCGTTTATGCGCCCGATCGCCCGCAGGTCACCGCCCGTGCAGACCTTGGCAAGATGAACGGCGACGGCACCATCGTTGATCTGTACAACAACGCCAAGGTCATCCGCGCGCAGGGCCCCGACGCCCGCCAGGACCCGCTGATGACGGCCGATTCGACGTACTTCCAGGTGCTGCTCAACGACGACATCGTGCGTACCGACAAGCCGGTCGAGCTGCACCGGGGGCCGTCGATCATGAACGCCAACGGCCTCACCTTCAACAACGTGACGCGCCAAGTACAATTGCTTGGCAACGTGCGCGGCCGAATCGAAGGGCTGGGGGCGCCGAAGCAGTAAACTCTGCCCCCGAACCTGACAACGCCCACCGACCGCGCCCTTCTCCGACGTGATCCCCATGACTGACTCCCTCCGTGCTGCCGGCCTCGCCATCGTCGCTGCGCTGCTGTTACCGGCCCTGCCCGCGCACGCCGAGCGCGCCGACCGCGACAAGCCGCTCGTACTCGAAGCCGACAACGCCAGCTACGACGATCTGAAGCAGGTCTATCACTTGACCGGCAACGTAGTGCTGACCAAGGGCACCATGGTGCTGCGCTCCGACGAGGCCGATCTGCGGACCGATCCCGAGGGCTACAACTACGCCGTCGCCACATCCAAGCCCGGCAATCTCGCCTTCATTCGCCAGAAGCGGGACAACGTCGACGAATACATCCAGGGTTGGGGCGAGCGCATCGAATACGACGGCAAGCAAGAGATTTCCAAGCTGATCACCCGCGCACGCATGGAGCGCCTGCAAGGTGCGACGCAGCTCGACGAAATCCGCGGCGCGGTCATCACGTACGATGGACAGAAGGAGTTCTACACGGCCTCGGGCGGCGCGGAAAACGCCACCTCCGCCAATCCGTCGGGCCGCGTGCGCGCCGTTCTCGCACCGCGCACAAGCACACCTGCCGCGCCGGCATCTACCCCGGCCGCCAAGCCCTGATCTGTACTGCCTGTCTTTTCTGTTTCGCTTATGTCTGCCACCACCCTCGCCCCCAAAACTGCAGCGCCGCAGGCCACGACGTCCAGCACGCTGGTCGTCCGCCATCTGAAGAAGCGCTACGGCACGCGCACGGTGGTCAAGGACGTGTCGCTTGACGTGAAAAGTGGCGAGGTGGTCGGCCTGCTCGGCCCCAACGGCGCGGGCAAGACGACCTCTTTCTACATGATCGTCGGCCTGGTGGCGCTGGACGCCGGCGACATCGTGCTCGACGGCGAACACATCAGCCGCCTGCCGATCCACCAGCGTGCGCGCATGGGCCTGTCGTATCTGCCGCAGGAAGCGTCGGTGTTCCGCAAGCTCAACGTGCAGGAAAACATCCGCGCGGTGCTCGAGCTGCAGGAACAGAACGGCAAGAAGCTCTCGCAAGACGAAGTCAACCGCCGCCTTGACGGCCTGCTCGACGACTTGCAGATCGCCCACCTGCGCGACAACCCTGCGCTGTCCCTATCGGGTGGTGAACGCCGCCGCGTGGAGATTGCCCGCGCGCTGGCCTCATCGCCGCGCTTCATCCTGCTCGATGAACCGTTTGCCGGCGTCGATCCGATCGCGGTGGGCGAGATTCAACGCATCGTCAGCTTCCTGAAAGACCGCAATATCGGCGTGCTGATCACCGATCACAACGTGCGAGAAACGCTGGGCATCTGCGATCACGCCTATATCATCAGCGAAGGCACCGTGCTGGCTGCGGGCATGCCGGAACAGATCATCGAGAACGAGGATGTACGCAAGGTGTATCTGGGCGATAACTTCCGGATGTAAGCCACACCGCACGCCTACGCCTTAAGGACGTGGCAAAGCCGCACCTTAAAGCAAAATCCGTTCCATCGACCGAGTGTTGGGCATAGAATAGCCCGCATGAAACAGTCGCTCCAGCTCCGTCTCTCTCAGCATCTCGCGCTCACGCCGCAGTTGCAGCAATCGATCAGGCTGCTGCAACTGTCGACCATCGAACTGCAACAAGAAGTTGAGCAGGCCCTGACCGAAAACCCGCTGCTGGAGCGGGAAAACGAGTGGCTTGACACGTCCGCTCGCATTGGCTCAGACGGCTCCGTCAACGCGCTGCAAAGCAACACCGCCACGCCCCTGCCCACCGAATCGCCCCCGCCCGCACCCAACGGTGCCGACAGCAGCGACAGCTCGGACAGCAGCTACGAGAACGGTCACGACAGCGGCGCCGATTTCGACAGCGATTACGGCTCCGACCGCTCCGACTGGAGCCTTGACGACTTCGCCCGCAAACCGCAATCCGACGAAGACGACCGCGCCCCGCTGCAGTTGCGCGAAGCCGAACAAAGCCTGCGCGAATTCCTTATGGAACAACTCGCGCCGCTCAAGCTGTCGATGCTCGACAAAGGCCTCGTCATCTTCCTGATCGAATCGCTCGACGACGAAGGTTATCTCTCGGGCACGCTCGACGAAATCCTCGCGGATCTGCCCGCCGAACTCGAAGTCGAACTGGACGAACTGCAAGCCGCGCTGCGCATGCTGCAGAGCTTTGATCCGCCCGGTGTCGGCGCGCGCTCAGCCGCCGAGTGCCTGTCACTGCAATTGCACCGGCTCGATTCGCCTGCGAAAGCGCTGGCGCTCATCATCGTCAATCAGCATCTCGAACTGCTAGCCGCGCGCGACTACACGCGTCTGAAGAAGGCACTGTCCGTCGACGAACCAGCATTGAAGGCAGCGCATGAGCTGATTCGTTCACTGGCGCCGTTCCCGGGTCATGCATTCGGTCGCGCGGAAGCTGATTTCGTGGTGCCTGACGTGATCGTGCGCAAGACAAGCGCAGGCTGGATGGCGCAACTGAACCCCGACGTCATGCCGCGCCTGCGCATCAACGACATGTACGCGCAGATCCTGCGCAGCAGCCGCGGTGAATCGGGCGCCGCCAATCTGCAGCAGAAGCTGCAGGAAGCCCGTTGGCTGATCAAGAACATTCAGCAGCGCTTCGATACGATCCTGCGTGTCTCGCAAGCCATTGTCGAGCGTCAAAAGAGCTTCTTCACGCACGGCGAAATCGCCATGCGCCCCTTGGTTTTGCGGGAAATAGCCGATACACTGGGTCTACACGAGTCCACGATCTCCCGTGTGACAACCAACAAATACATGGCGACCCCGATGGGGACGTTCGAGTTGAAGTACTTCTTCGGCAGCCATGTATCG
>Ga0256409_1000177_pt1 | contig 70335 bp, 85 predicted proteins | sample PhySR1_FD_185981 | JGI IMG/M metagenome (GOLD analysis project Ga0256409, IMG submission 185981) | Leaf surface microbial communities from sunflower plants in UC Gill Tract Community Farm, Albany, California, United States - DLSL S.R1 | ecosystem: Host-associated > Plants > Phyllosphere >... | reverse complement strand
GGTGGCATGCGCCACCTCGCGGCCGGACTGGCCGTCAGGCGGCACTGGCGTTGATGTGAGGTTGGGGCTTAAAGACGGTTGAGGCTGCAAAGCAGCCGTGCTCGCCCCGCAGGGGCGCTACGTTCATAAAACTAGGCTATAATGATATAAAATCTTTGTTGAGTAAGTTTTATGGCTAGGTAATAATAAAAGACAAACTCTAACACAAGAGGAAATCGCTAAATCCCGTCTGGTGTTAATATCAATGGGAAAGCCCTATGATTCTGTGAGATGAACTAGGCATCACGCGGTAGACTCTGTATAAGTATATTTGCAAGTGGGGTGTCACTCTTAAAAAATGCTTGGTTGGGTTTGATAGGTTATGTTTTTATGTCATCTCGATAACTCAATTAAAGTTGGAAAATGGACATAAGTTTAATTTCATTAAATATTCAAAATGGATAATGTTATGAATATAATTAGGCTTGCTATTGCACTAACCCTACTTGCTGTAACAGTTCCAACTTTAGCTAAAACGCCTGAAAATTATATATATATCAGTTCTGGTGACTTCGAAGCAGCGTCTGCCATTATTGCGCGTAGCGACATTGGCGGTGTGCAGATCGTTTACAATTGGCGTTCACTTGAACCTGAGAAGGACAAATACGACTTCTCACAGATTGAACGGGCTCTGGTTCGACTTAAGAAGGCGACCAATAAAAAGTTATTTATTCAAGTTCAGGATCGTTTTTTTGAAAAGGATGCTCGGTATGTCCCTGATTATCTGATGAAGGATACTAGGTATGGCGGTGGGATATCTCCACAGTTCGATAATCCTGGCGAAGGAAAATCAATTAGCTCAGGTTGGGTGGCGCAGCAATGGAATTCTGCTGTACGCCAACGTTATCAGGCTTTGTTGGCAGCGATTGCAGAGCGTTTCGATGGCCAAGTCTATGGTGTGAACTTACCAGAAACAGCTATTGATCTTAACAAGAAAAAACTACCTAAAGGGTTTACCTGCGATAAATATTTCGCTGGAGAGATGGAAAATCTTGCCTTTGCGCGAAAAGTGTTCTCCAAATCACACGTTGTACAATATGTTAATTTCTGGCCGTGCGAATGGAACAACGACCACAATTATATGGGGAGACTATTTGAGTTCGCCAGTGCCAATAATATTGGGCTTGGTGGTCCAGATATTGTCCCGAATCGAAAGGCGCAAATGAAGAACTCATATCCGTTCTTCAATAAATATAAAGGCAAGCTAGCACTCGTTGCCATGGCAGTTCAGGAGCCGACGTTGACCTATAAGAACCCTAATACGGGTAAGCCATTTAGCAAGGATGAATTTGTACAATTTGCAGAAGATTATCTCGGGGCAGATATCATTTTCTGGAGTACATCGTCTCCATGGTTAACTAAGGAATAGGTAAAAGCCAGCATTTTCAGAGTGACGCTATCCTGTGGGCAGTACGCTGGTACTGCAAATACGGTATCAGCTACCGTATTTGCAGGCGGATCGTGATGTGAATGTCGATCACTCCACGATTTACCGCTGGGTTCAACGCGATGCGCCTGAAATGGAAGAATGATTGCGCTGTGGTACAGGCGTAACACTTCCGATATTTCCCCGTTGCACATCGATAAAACGTAGATGAAAGTCAATGGGCGCTGGTCTTATCTTTACCGGGCTGTCGACAATAGGGGCTGTACTGTCAATTTTTATCTGTTCCCGTGTCTTAACAGCAAAGCTAAATACCGGTTCCTGGGGTAAATCCTCAATAACATGAAGAGGTGGCAGATCTCGCGTTTTATCAACATGGATAAAGGTCCACCTATGGACGTGCGTTTGCGCTGCCCAGACGCGAAGGTCGATATCCGCCTGGCGTTGAATATCGACAGATTAAGTACCGAAATAATGTCATTGAATGTGATCATAGTAAACTGAAAGGGATAATCGGCGCCACGTTAGGATTTAAATTAATGAAGACAGCTTACGCTATCATCAAAGATATTGAGGTGATGCGTACACTACGCAAAGGTAGGGCGTGCCGGCGATACCGTCCTGGCGCGCCAGCCCCAGCGCCGCCAGAGCGCCAGGTGGCTGAGCGCTGAGGTGGTGTTTTCCGGGGAAACGGATGCGGTTTTATCAGTCAATGGCTGCCCTGCCCCTCGACGCAAAGGATTAGTGGCGAATTTGGGCCAGGTCTTCAGCGGTCAGCCCGGTCATCTTCATCACCGCATCGCGCTCGAGGCCATTGGCCAGCATGGTGCGGGCAACTTCGAGTTTGCCTTCATTGCGCCCTTTTTCAATACCGCGTTGTTCACCCAACTGGATACCTTTCTGGATACCCTGTTCGATACCCTTCTCGATACCTTTTTGTTCAAGCTGTTGTGCGATGGTCATCAGTTCCTCCTCGTGTTGCGGAACCCGCAGGGCCAGTTCGCGGACAAATGCCTCTGCATTCGCCGATTCACCGGCCTGGATAATATAGTGTATCAGCGAAATGACCTGCGGCGAAGACAGATAGCCGGCCAGCAGAATGGCGGACAGTCTGTCGGTCAGTTCGGCCAGGTCGCGCTGGCGAATATGTTTCTGCAGCAGGGTCAGAGCGGCCATGCTGCGGTGACCCATAATCTCTTCGTCGGGAATGACGGTCACATCAACCAGCGGAAAATCGCCGGTGTACAGTTTCCCGGCCAGCGTTGGATCATCAAACTCCTGCAGCCAGTTGGTCGAGTAAGGGTACGGGCTGCGTTTGCCGGTGTAGAACAGTACCGGAATGACCAGCGGCAGCTTTTTGTGGCCGGCGTCAAGGTGACGCTGCATGGCGGCCACTGAGTAGCGCATTAGGCGAAAAGCCATATGCTTATCGGGCGAGGATTGTGCTTCTAATAAAACGTACACGTAACCATCCTCCCCGGAGGTGGTTTTCAGGCTGTAGAGCACGTCGCTGAAATACTGGCGCAGGTCATCTTCGACAAAGGAGCCGGACTCCAGCTTCAGCGTGCTGAGGTCGCAGATGGCTCGCAGTTCGGCCGGCAGATGGATATCAATGAAGTCGCGGGCAATTTCGGGTTGAGTCAGAAATTGCCGGAAAGTGGCATCATGGGGCGTTGGATTTTTTTTCATGGCGCTATCGTAACATGTTCGGTCGACGGCTCACTATGGCTGAGCGAAGGCTTCACCCGTTCTCCGGGCAGAATAGCGTCGGGATGTTGCTGCCGCCAGGTTTTTAATATTCGGTAGACGCTGGCCCTGCCAATGCCCAGCCGGTCGGCAACCGCTTCGCGAGTGAGTCCAGCCGGAGAATAATGAACTGCGTCTTGTGCTGCGATGTGCTGAAGTTATTGTCAGACACCAGAATGAGCGAAGTGTGGCCGTCAGGTAGCGTCGGGCCGAAGCTCATTCCTTCCACGTTATCCACTTTGGTATCTGTTAGTACCGATGTAAAAATGACCCACATGCCAATGTAATTCGGACCCACCTGGGGTAAAACTGGCAGTTTTAAGCGAGCTGCCGATGCTAACATTGGAGTCAAGAGTGGAGATTGCTGTTCTTCTTCGGCAAGGCATGTCCATCCGCGCCATTGCCCGTCATTTACGTTGCTCTCGCCAGACTGTTCGGCGCTATATTCGGATGGGGGATAACGCATCATCATCCCGTTACTCCAGCCGGGCACCACGTCCCGGTAAGCTCGATCCGTTCAAGGCTTACATTCTTGAACGGGTTCAGGCCGCCCGGCCCCATTGGATCCCCGCCAGTGTGCTCTTGCAGGAGATCCGTGAGCGCGGTTACACCGGCGGGTACGGTATGCTTACGGCATTTCTATTACCGCTGAAGCAGCAACCTACTGAGCCTGTTTTGCGGTTTGAGACGCCGCCGGGCGAACAGATGCAAGTCGATTTCACCATTATCCGCCAGGGACGACGCCCGCTACTGGCTTTTGTCGCCACGCTGGGCACTTACGTGCGTTTCTATGCCCGTCAGGATACGGCTGCATGGTGCGACGGCATCGAGCATGCCCTGGCTTTCTTTGGCGGCACACCACGACACCTGCTGTTTGATAACGCCAAGGTCATCATTCTGGAACGGGACGTCTACGGTGACGGACGCCATCGCTGGAACCCGTTATTGTTGGCGTTAGCAGAGACGTACGGCTTTTCACCCAGAGTTTGCCGTCCCTACCGCGCCAAGACCAAGGGCAAGGTGGAGCGCTTTAACCGCTATCTCAAGGAGAGTTTTGTCGTGCCGCTGGCGACGACCTTCAAGCAGTCAGGTCTGATGCTGGATGTTGACTCTGCCAACGCTCGCGTGGGGGCATGGTTGGTGCGGACCGCCAACGCCAGGAAGCACGGCCCCACTGGCGTTCCTCCGGACCATCGTCTGCAGAAGGAGCTGGCCGCGTTGTTGCCCTTGCCTGTACTCAGGTCCACATCAGCGCCTCGGTTGGCAGAGTCACAACGCCGCGCTGTACCTGTCGAGAGTATTCAGCATCCATTGTCAGTGTATCAGTCCCTGTTGGAGGTCCGTTTATGAGTACTCTCCAGCATCAGCGGATCGCTGAGCTATGCGAGCAGTTTCGCCTTGAACGTATCGCCACCGAGTGGCCGGCACTGGCACAGAAGACGATAGATGACACCGCATCCTTGGGGGATTTTCTTGAACAACTTCTGAAGCTTGAAGTTGACAGCCGGGATGAACGACGGCGCCAGACGCTGCTCCGCCTTTCCGGTTTACCTGCAGTCAAGACTCTCGAACAGTTCGACTTCAAGTTCGCCAGCGGTGCCCCACGGGCGCAGATCCAGGAGTTGGCCAGTCTGGCGTTCATCGAACGTCAGGAGAATATTGTGCTGCTGGGGCCATCAGGTGTGGGTAAGAGTCATATTGCTGCCGCCCTGGCCTACAAGTGCGTGATGGCTGGGCTAAGTGTCCGGTTTATGACCGCCGCAGACATGATGCTGCAACTGGTTGCTGCTCACCGTCAGGGGGAGCTTAAAGGCTACCTGAACCGCATCATTCACAAGCCGCGGTTACTTGTTGTCGATGAGATTGGCTATCTGCCGTTTGGCAAGGAAGAAGCCAACTTGTTCTTTCAGGTTGTCGCGAGACGCTATGAGTCAGGCAGCCTGGTGTTAACCAGTAACCTGCCGTTTACGCAGTGGTCCGGAACGTTTGGAGATGATGAGACGCTAACGGCAGCAATGCTGGATCGCCTTTTACATCATGCTCACATCGTGCAGATCAGCGGCCAGAGTTACCGCCTGAAGGACAAATTAAAAAGTGGCCAACTCAAGAATCAGGCACAAGCCAGAAGTTTCTGGGTAACCACGATTGGAGGTGGGTCCGTTTTACTTTGGCAGGGCGGGTCACAATTCGATCGGTATTGACAGGTATCCTGGGTATTGAGCACACCGATGAGTTATTTTGAATCAAAAATCAGGTATTTGCTAACGGACTGCGTGCTGCACGCATCCAGGGACGCGCTAGCGCTGATGTCCGGGGCACCCGTAACATCCACACGGTAGATGCGGATGGAATTATGCGATTCACCGGTCGAAGCGGTGCCCGCTCCTTTACTGTCCCAGGTGCGCTCCATTACTAGAAAGCTACTGTTGCTCACCGCCAGCAGGTCGGACACGCCGTTGCCAGATATGTCGTCCATGCGGTACGGATATTGCGCGAGTACCCTACCATCCTCACTCAGACGGGAGAGGCGCGTTATACCGCAGTCCTGCGCGCGGTGCCTCTCGGATAACCCAGAGCGCCCCCTCAGGGGTAAAGGCCATACCCTCCAGCTGGGTGTTACCCCCGCTGCCGGTCACGGTTTCCGGCGGTCGAATGATATCGCGTGTCGTGCCGTCAGCGTGGAGGTGATACAGCACATTTTCGGACTCAGAGCTCAGCCAAAGGCCGTTACCGGAAGGGTCGTAGCGCACCGACTTGAGCCCGTTGATTTCGGGCTGCCAGGCCTGGTTATTTAATGGAGTGACACCGGTGAAACGGATGTCGTAACCCGGCTGTCCGGGCGTGAAGAGGGAGGTCTGCCCGGCTCCGCCTGGACCAAACCCGGGACGGATGTTGTCGCGCGCGGTAACGAACTGGCCGTTGCCGGGGGCCAGGTCGATACCTGACAAGCCACCGATGGTCCAGCCGTCATAGCGCTCCCCTGTCGGAAACGTGACATTGTTCTGATAGCTGAGTACGCTTATCGCGGGGATGTCCGCACCATAGCTGACTATATTGTCACAGCCGTCCTCTGCCTGTGACACCGCCATACAGGCAGCATACAGTAGGTTTCGCCGGAAATTCTGATGCTGCACCCTGAAAAAAATCCATAAATACACCTGTAATTTAAAGAAACTGTAAGGTCGTTTTTATTCAGCAATTATAGAGGATTACTGTTTCGTTTTAATGTCAGGAAAAGATAAATTTTAGGTGTGCGGCCCCGGAGTAAGAACTGAAGGAGAAAAAGCAGGAGCATACGCAGCGAGGGCCGTGAGAAAGCAAGAGGTTGTAGGTATAAACGAAGTAATGATAAGAAAGTACGTGAAGTTTCAGGAAAAACATGTAGTTGAAGAGAGCCAAATTCCACTTAAAGAGGTGTGAAGTGAAGGCTCTCTGAGTCAGGACTTAGTGCGCCCCTATGGGGCGAAACCAATGCCACCTGCTATGCAGGTGGTTTTTTACGTTTTCTTTGTTAGAAAGAGTATTTTGCACCAATCATCGCCGCGCTATCTGAATAGCCTTTATTGCCAATCTGCTGGGCAAAATAGCCGGTGAGATTAAACTGTTCAGTGATTCGGCCTTCAACTCCCAGTTTCAGCTCACCTAGATTACGTGTTCCGACCTGATTTCCCTGGACACCATTCATAGACGTTCCGTAATCTTCGGTGTTATGGATCCAGTTCGCTTCAATAAAGGGTTTGAAATTTCGCTGCTTACCGTCATCAATTTTATTGTGGCCTTTAAGAAAAGCACGGACTCCCAGACTGGTTTTTACGTTATTTTCTCCGACCGCAGAGACACGAGTACCATTATGTTCCCTGTGATCATCCATATCAATACCAGACCACGATACTTTCAGTTTAGGTTGAATATAACTGTTCAGGCGAGGCGAAGAACTTGTCTGGAATACATAGCCATTTTCGAAAGAGGCACTCAAGCCACGGCTTCGGTATTTCTCGCTTGCAATATCCTGGCCATCAACCGTGTTATTAAACCAGTTGTAATTGATTACTGCGTCGGCATAATAGCCTTTCTCATCAGTACCACTTGCATACCAGACCCCGTAAAGACCAGCCGTGTAACCCTCAACTTCTCCTTTGGCATGGTAGTTTGTGACATTTGAACGCGTTTTACTGTGATGGTAGCCATAACCACCCAGTGCACCCAGTCGCCATGCCCCACCATCACTGGTGTAACCATCGGCTATATCGCCGCCAAGCATCAGAGCATATCGGTTGGATTGGGTGTGCAGTTGGCCGCTGTTATCATGGCTGCGGGTATGGCCACCGGTGTTTTTGATCCACAGACTGGTCAGTTTCCTTTCACCGGTCATTGTATCAGTATATTCGGTTTCCCCTAGACGATCGCTGATGTCGGTAGTAAACATATTACGTGCACCTACAAAGTTGGCACTGTAAGCGCCAACTTCTGGCCTCACAACCTGTATCACCGGAGGATTCTCTGGATTCTCTGGATTCTCTGGATTACCTGGATTACCTGGATTACCTGGATTACCTGGATTACCTGGATTACCTGGATTACCTGGATTACCTGGATTACCTGGATTACCTGGATTACCTGGATTACCTGGATCAAGGGACGAAATATCGCTAATCAAGTACCAGTTTTTATTATTTTCGCCAACCCCTCGCTGCAGTTTGTAGTCAAAAGCTCCTGCGGCCAGGCGACCGGTCTGAATGAAGTTACCGTCCGAGTCACCCCCAACAGAGATCAATTCGATACCGTTCAGGGTTTTTGCCCCGCTACCACCAAGATTATTCACTGTAACTTGTGTGTTTCCGGCGGTATTTCCACCAATTATCAATCTATCGGTTACGGAATTATCTTCCTCTAACACTGTGTTAAAGATTAGTAGGCCATTGTTGCCTACATAATCTCCGGTTACATTAAGAATAGTGCCCGCCGAGGAGCCGGCGATCTTAACTATGCCGCCGTTTGTCAGTGAAGCTATTTTCTGGTTGAAACCGTTCAGATCTAATTGTCCTCCGCTCTCCACGACGTGGGAAGAGTTCGGGCTGAAGACATCTTCAGCACCTGCCTGCAGATTGCCCTGGTTGACAGTTGTCCGTCCACTATAGGTGTTGTTGGCCATCAGCGTAGTGGTACCTGACCCATTTTTGGTCAGGTTAAGCGTACCCAACATCTGGGGTGAAAAATCAATATCGTCAATGTGGTTGAAGTTAATATTGGCGCTACCCGGTCCGCCTGTTACAGTCGGCACATCAAGCACACCTGCTATTTCTCCTTCACCTATATTGATATTACCGGTTCCAAGAATGTTGGAGCCAACAAGAATTCCCTGGCCACTACGGATGGTGCCATGATTGGAGGTTGTCAGAGTACCATTACCTTGGCGTCCGACGATGATCCTGCCGTTTGATGTAAAGGTGGAGCCAACATCACTGACGCGTAACTGCCCGTTAGTATTTTGAAAATAAGCGATGTCAGTAAATTGGTTAACATTTACCGTGCCATCACTCAGCACCTGGACATTACCGGTACCTGAGGTACCACCATTATTGCCTTCTGCTATGCGGAAATAGCCTGCGTTATCCAACTGCCCCTGATTACTGACTATCAGGTTGCCGGTGCCGTTCACTCCAACAATCATCCACTGATTAGGATTGGTTATAGAAAGCTTAGAACCGGCCCCGTCAACCACTACTGTACCTTCAGCGGCAGAAGCAAAACCTACGCGAACCCTGGGAGAGCTCACGACTCCTCCTTGGTTAATCTTCAGCATACCAGAACCATAAATACCGACGCCTATGCCGCTGTAAGCACCTGTGCCTGTAACATTGAGTGCAGCTCCTGTACCGGCAATGTTGACAATGCCCTGTGAACCAGCCAAATTACCAATATTAACGGAGTAGCTGACTGAGCCAGGGGAAGTGGGTTTATTCCAGTTATTGGTCAAAACGGCATTAAAAATATTCAGCGTACCATTTCCACTCTCACCAATGGTTGTAAGTCCGTCGGATGTCAGGATGGTATCGCTATCGAACAAATTTAGCGTCCCCGTATCCCCGCTGTTTTGGCCAATATAAAAGTTCGTGCCGGTAATAATTGTCCCTTGCGAGGCGGTGAGTGCCCCTGTTCCCCCTGAACCTATGTAGGTATCAGCGCCGGCATTCCACATTGGTGTAGTCACCGGATTAGAGAGTATAACTGCTCCAGATGTGATGATGGTGGCTGCCGCTGCAGGAATAGCAATGAAAGTTGTCAAACTGATTGATGCTACGAGAGTAGACAGATGATGTTCTTTGAAATATAAGGGTTTACTTCTTTGAAATTTCATTTTTAGATTCACCAGAAAGAAATATTTTGGGGGAGGGTGTTCATACCAACATGTTTGGGTTGTGATTGTTTTATTAGATAGTTATTTGCTGATTAAATTATATAAATAATGCAATGAACGTAGGCTCGTGTCCAGAGTTATTTGTGTCCTTTTTTTGATGAATAATAGTAAAATAACGCCATTGTAATTGGGGGGTAAAATATTCACTCATCCAATGGAGGAAATATGGATACGTTTTGCATACATGAATTAGAAGATAATATTTCTAAATTGCGTGGTGGTAAAGTGGTTGTTCGCGTAGAGTCCTGGATGCCTGATGAGTATATCGGTAAGATGCTAAGAAAAAAACTGGAACAGGCGGACGGTGCAGCTTTAATGGTAACGTATGACGTGATTACTGAAGAAATACAGAAAGCAGCCCATACATTTCCTGTTTAGAGTTAAGTGAATGGTATTCAGGCATGGCCATAATTCAATAGTTAATACAACCAGCGCCCGGCTTTGGCCGACTCGACCAGCATTCTGATGGTGAGCGGTTTTAGGGGCTGTTCGGGCACCTTTGAACCGAAAAACTCTGGGGAAAAATAATGGGTGAATTCCATGCCGGCCGGATCGACATGCCATATGGACAGGTAGGTGTTGATCGCATCGTCACCGTCATCCCAACCAATCTTGAGATCTTCCCGCAAGCGTGTGTCCAGGGTTACCGGCACTTTCGGGCCCCAGAAGACATACTTCCGCGGGCTGAAATTTTCATAGTAATAATCAATGATCTCTTGCTCTATTTGCGCGGGCGTCTTCATCATCAAAAATAGGTCCACTGAATTCTGTCTGCCGGACGGGCAATGAGGTTGAAACGGTCTTTTACATCGCGGCCGATCGCGTAAATGGTCCAGGCCGACAGGGCATACCCCAGCCAGGGAACATTGCGGCCGATAAATTTGCCCCAGTTATTCACGTAGCTGATGTGCAGGCGCTGTGGGGTTTCACCCACCAATGTCGGTAAACGGATACCTTTCGGCAAGGGCTTGTCCAGGTATTTCCGTGACAGTCGCGAGGCGATTGACGTGCCTGGTGTGGCGGTCCCCGGCTTTTGGCGCGTGGGAAGCCAGGGTTGTCCTGATGCGATCAGGACGGCATCGGCAACGCTGATCCCCAGATGTTCACGGAGCGCATCGACGGTGATAAGCCACCACAGCTGCTGAGGCGTCAACTGGGTATATCCCTTGTAGAAATACGTACCGTTTAATTCTTCAACCGTATCCATAGGTTATCCTTTACCGTAGGGGATGTCAGGTTGGCGCGTTGCTGTGCTCGCCTGGCTCCAGTGTTACCGTTTGATATGTCGGCTTGCTGTCTGCAAGGCGGGCCTGCAGTCCATACTCTGCCATGACCTGAATGAACGTATCGACATCGCCGACAATGCGAAAAGAGACTGGCTGCAGGTGATGGCCATTCTGAGAGAAGGCGGCATTGAGCGCCGTTTTTTCGACGTAAAAACCGTTGTGCTGGGACGGCGTGGGTGTGGTTTCCGACCGCCACTCGCGGGCATCCATCACATAGTTGTCCCAGCCCCGATCTTTCAGGGTTTCAGTCGCGTAAGTGAGCCGGAACAAATCGGACTGCGCGGCAAGATTGCCGCTGCAGGAGCGCCACAGGTATTCCAGATGCTGGCGCAGTTTACCGGCCGGCCCGTGTTTGCGGCCGCGTTCGAGCAGCCAGGCGATATCCTCGGCGACGCTTCTGGGAAATCGTTTCTGTTTTTGGGCGGTGGCCAGCCAGCGGATCAGGAACAGATTTTCGGCGTAGGGTGTGCCAACGATGCCGTCCTGGCGGGCCAGCCCCAATGCTGCCAGAGCGCAGAACGCCAGGTGGCTGAGTGCGGCGGTGGTGTTATCCGTAGTAACGGATTTGGTTTTGTCTAACAACGTTGTCTGCCCTGCCCGTTTTGACGAATGGTTAAAGGGACTCTGCAATCCATCACCATTCAGTGTAACTGGCAATCCGGACAGTGACCAGCAACGCATTGCATAAAATGTAATACATGTGTATTTCTTTTGTGTTCATTATCCTGGCAACAAGTGATATAACACCGTAGCAGATATATTAGATTGCAATAACGTACGAGGTCTCTATAATATGGTTAAGGATGCAGCAGACTGGTTAACCCAGACATCCCGCTACCAACGCAAGTTGGTCAGGCCAAGTCCGGTAAAGGCGCTTCTGAATACCAGAGTTCTCTCTGGCGAAACCCACCTTAAGGTGGGTTTTGTTATTTCAGGGGTGTGGTAACGGCTTTCCGGGAGCCTGTACATAAATTTGTGTAATTGCCTGATTTTGATATGTTCAATTCAACATCAAAAGCAGGTTACTTTATGGACGAAAAACAGTTGCAGGCTCTGGCTAACGAACTGGCCAAAAATCTCAAAACCCCTGAAGATCTCAGCCAGTTCGATCGCCTGCTGAAGAAAATCAGCGTTGAGGCGGCTCTCAACGCCGAAATGTCCCACCATCTGGGCTACGATAAAAATCAGTCTAAACCGGGCGCCAACTCCCGCAACGGCTATTCCACAAAGACCGTTACCATCGGCGATGGCCCTCTGGAACTGCGCACTCCGCGCGATCGTGATGGCTCTTTCGAACCACAACTGGTGAAGAAAAACCATACCCGGATCACCGGGATGGATAACCAGATTTTGTCGTTATATGCCAAAGGGATGACCACCCGCGAGATAGCGGCTGCGTTCAAAGAACTGTATGACGCAGAAGTCTCACCGGCGCTGGTCTCGAAGGTCACCGACTCCGTGATGGAACAGGTTACCGAATGGCAGAATCGCCCACTGGATGCAGTCTATCCCATTGTTTATCTTGACTGTATCGTCCTGAAGGTCCGGCATGACAGTCGCGTCATCAATAAATCCGTGTTCCTGGCGCTGGGTATCAATATCGAAGGCCAGAAAGAACTGCTGGGTATGTGGCTGGCCGAAAACGAGGGCGCGAAGTTCTGGCTCAATGTACTGACAGAACTCAAAAATCGCGGCCTGAACGATATCCTCATTGCCTGTGTCGACGGTCTGAAAGGCTTCCCGGACGCCATCAACACGGTGTATCCGGAAGCCCGCATCCAGCTGTGCATCGTGCATATGGTACGCAACAGCCTGCGGTTCGTCTCCTGGAAGGACTACAAAGCCGTCACCCGCGATCTGAAATCCATCTATCAGGCCCCCACTGAAGAAGCAGGCCAGCATGCGCTGGAAGCGTTCGCCAGCGCCTGGGACAGCCGCTACCCGCAGATAAGCCGGAGCTGGCAGGCAAACTGGACCAACCTGGCGACGTTCTTCGCTTACCCGGCAGACATCCATAAGGTGATCTACACAACGAATGCCATCGAGTCACTGAACAGCGTGATCCGGCATGCCATCAAAAAGCGTAAAGTGTTCCCGACTGACGACGCAGTGAAAAAGGTGGTGTGGCTGGCAATCCAGGCTGCGTCACAGAAATGGACGATGCCGCTGAGGGACTGGCGCATGGCAATGAGTCGCTTTATTATCGAGTTCGATGACCGTCTGGACGGTCACTTCTGAGAAAGGCATTTACACAGAATGGTGTACAGGCTCATAACAAAGAAACCCACCTTCCCTCCCCCAGGTTTTGCATCAACCGCATAGGCGCTGGTCACGTGTATCCGGAGTTTCTTCCGTTCCCGGAACGCTTTGAAGGGGACATGGTAATAGCAGCGCTCGCCCTCGTCATTCAATGCCTCGATCACCGCATAGCTGCCATAGCCGGCATGGATAATTCGCTGGCGATCCAACGACAGTATCATGTCTTTAAGGTAGCGTTGCGCCAGGCTGTAACGGTTTTTGCAGAACGGACGTGACTCTTTAGGCGAGTGATACATCAGCGCCCGCTTCTCCTCTTCGCTCTGTTCCGGGTAATCTTTGCAAAAGCAGTGAAACGAGTAGGAGACGATGAATTTATAGACCTTGTCCGCCTTACCCTCGCAGCGGTGCGTATAGACCACTTCGTGGGCGTCAAGAAAGGAAAGATCCCAGGTGTTCCCTTCCGCATCGGTGAAAGGACGCCATTTTTCCACCTCATCAATTTTCACGTCTTAAGCTCTCCCAACATGACTCTCCCTGATGATCCTGACACACGAAATAACGGATGGCCGTCATGCTAACACAGGTGGCACCGACGTTCTTGCTCGGGATAAAAGCCCGCTTATCATCGGCTTCAACACATGTAATGTAATACAATGTCACATCATTATGAATTACTAATGTAATACATTAATATTCTATTTTTGCATCAGCAGGTGCGTGTACTCGCGGTGATCCAGTGAGAACGTCACTCCCAGCTGCGGCGCCACGTCCAGTGCAAACACCTTCAGGTACACCTCCGTGCTTTCATAACGTTCATGGCCCATGTATGTCTGCACCACTTTCGGCGGTACATGGTTTAAGAACAGGTGCATCGCAAAGCTGTGTCGGAGCGTCTTGGGATTGATGGCAGGCAGCGCAAATTCAATCCCCTCCCCCCTGGCACGCTCGACGGCCAGCTGCAGCCACAGCCAGGCTGTTTTCCTGCTGACGTCAAACAAGGGGCGTCGCCGGCCGGGGCGGAATGTCGCCAGGAACCGGCGCAACTGATCGACGTAGCCGGCATCGAGCAGCGGCACTATCCGGGCTATCTTTTCATCTGCCGATGGCCGTCCCCTGCCCCGCTGGCGCTGTTTCAGCGTGCGCAGCCGAACACAGGGGCGAGGTCCCTCGAGCTGCAGATCTTCCGGCGTCAACGTCAGGGCTTCGGTTATGCGTGCGCCGGTGTTCCACAACGTGGCATACAACATGCGCTGCCGCTCGTCAGGGAGATAATGAAGCAACACCGCCACCTCGGGCGCCAGAAGGTATTTAGGGAGGTAAGGTTGCAGGAGCGCCATGCGCCGCAGCGCGAGTGCAGTCTCGTACTGTGTCACGGCAACCGGCCGATCGGTGCTGGTCATCAACATGGTTCCCCCCTCTGAATAATGTTTCCGTATGTCTTTTGTATTACATGTGTAATTCTGTTGAATTACATTATCCACCGGTGATCCCCGGCTGACTGGGTGATGGCCATCGGTGTGTTGGGCGCCATCATGTAGTCGGTGCCTGGCTGGTTGCCAATGATCGATTCCCCCTGGCGGAGTTGTAAAGTGAAATACAGATGTATTACATCGATGCGCTGTGAAAAAATCTGCAGGGTAATGCCCTTGCCCGCTGAATATTTTTCGCGTAGCGCAATCTTGCCGATGCCGTCTATTTTGACAGCCCCGGAGAGCGGACGCCACGGGAATAAATCGCCGATGCACTGATACTGAGGTAACAAAATTCGAAATGAGCGGAAATTGTTACCTCTCTATTTTAGACGATGTGGGGCGAGCGGTAGACAAAAAACCTCCTGCTTTATCGATGCGTCAGGCGGGAACGGGGCTGGCGGCGATCGGCGGCCGCGGGCTCGCCGGCGAAACACTCTACCTGTTCGGTTACATGCGGGGAGAAAGTCAGAGGAAAATGACATTCAGGGGGGGCAGGCTAACGTTGTCGCGGCGCCGGCGGGCGGAAGTCCTAAAGTTTACGGCGCCGCTGTTCGGCATCGATGGCCTTGAGCTGGCGTTGCCTTTTTATCTGATCACACTCTGGTTCAGGTGGCTTCTGACCACCGCCAGGATCTGTTCGCACTCTATCTCTAACTCTGGGTTTTTATCGCGATACATTGCGTACTCCTGCACCGCTTCAAAAATACGGCAAACTATCAGGCTATCCGTTTGGCCAAGCGAACTCAGGTCTGAGCTTTCAGCCCTATGCTGTCTAGAATTTTCTCTACAGTGTTCACACTCCCAGCTCCTCTGTGTAATTCAAAATGATTACATATGTATTACTAAGGTAATTCATTTCATGATTGAATAGGACGCACCCAAGAACACCGATGGCCTGCAAAATGTAGTCCTTATGTAATATATAAGGACTACATTATCACTTCAGCGCGGGCTAAAACCCGTTTCGGCCAGCGACTTCTGCAGGAGGTTAACGGCATCCCTCATCTCATATGTCTCGTCTTCATCGACAGCACAAGCTTGAATTTCTGACCAGGTCAGGCGCTTGACGAACTGCGCCAATGCCAGTGCCTGGCTTTGGGTTAACTCGGTGGTGGCGGTTACGATAGCGCTCATCGTTCTCTCCCCTTAATGTAATTCAGAAAGATTGCTTGTGTAATTCATATGTATTACAGGTGCTCTTTGATCATCTCCAGCATTTTCTCCGGGCCAACTTCTTTGGCCAGGTACAGTGCGGCGCGTAACACCGTCGAGTCCGTGATGGTCTTGGTGGTCAGGTCTTGGATCTCATCGGCCAGCTCGCTGCACATGACTTTCTCTGCCGGCGTCATACGGATGGTCTTCGGGTTCTCGCTGGTCGTTCTGTTCCGGTTAACCTTTACGTTGGAAAGGCGGGTTTTAGTCTCGCCCTGGGCAGGTTCCGGTTTGACCATCGCGGGACGGGTGAGGGGGCCTTTAGCCATTTATGCAGCCTCTTTCGATAAGACGGTTTCGAGTTCACGCATCAGCGCGCGGTAATCGTTCAGGGCCAGTGAGCCCTTGTTATAAAAGTAGAGCGGTACGCAGGCTACCTGTGCCTGTGAGATGTTTTCATCGGCGCGGATGCGGGTTTTAAGGTAGTTATCCTTCGTCCGATCGTTGCTGGCCAGCTGATCGTGAAGATAGGTATTCATTTTCTTCTTGGCGCCATTGTACTCGTTGCGGAATACGCTGAACTGGGTAAAGCGGGTCTCCCTGATCTCGTCCAGGTAATCGAGAACCACATCCAGCCCCGTCAGGGCGAAGCTGCCGCCATCGACCGGGATGAGCACGTGATCGGCCATAAAGGCTGCATTGGTGGTCGACAGGTTCAGACCGGGTGAACAGTCGATCAGAATATAGTCGAACCTGTCCATCACGGGCTGCAGATGGCGAAACAGAATCTTTTCACGGTGATGACGTGTCAGGCAATTTTCCATAACGCGTTCAAACGACGGATCCGAAGGGATAATAAACAGGTTATCGATCGCCTCTTCGCCGCTTACGGCCGGAATGATGGCATCAAAAATATTGAAGCGCGGGTTGTTATACAGGTCGCAGATGGTATGGCCATATTGCGCATAGTATTTTTTGCCGTTGGCCATCACCTCGGTTGAGTTGGCTTGCTGATCCCCATCGATAAGCAACACGCGACGGCCTGCCTGAGCAAGAGTCATGGCGAGGTTAGTGATCGTGGAGGTTTTACCTGCACCGCCTTTGTTGTTCATGATGGCGATGATGCTGGCCACCGTGTTGTTCAGTGGCGTGAGGATGGACTGCACAGGAGCTTCTGTCATCGGAATCTTCCTCTCAATGAAATACTATTGTATTACGTTTTGGCGCGGATGTAATTTCGTTACCTGTGCAGATTATAGCAATACAAATGTAATACGCCAGTAATTATTATGAATTACTGGTGTATTCTTCTTTGCTTTGTACAAGGCATGTACAGGACGTAATGTCTCCTGGGCGGGCCCCGATGGGGACAGCTGTCGTGCTGCGCAGGGAGCAGGTCGGCCGTCTCCCCCCTGCGGGCTTCCATCCTCACGCAACCCCGCTTGCAGCCGGCGATGCCGGCGCCGCACCCACTGTCCTGCAGCCAGGCTGCAGGACGCTGTTGACGCCCCGCCGGCCGCTGTCGCGTCGTCGTGTCGGGTGGGTGCCCGTTCATTCTTCCGTGGTACGTCTGCCGCAGTGAGCCTTCCCGTCGCGGCTGATAACAGCACAGCGCTTCGCTTAGCGACAAGGGGTGAAATGCACTCCGCCAAAAACTTTTTCTCCCTGCGGTCAAAAAACTTTTCGTCTCCGCCCCTTGCCGACGCTCCCCGCCGCGCTGACTCAGCCTTTTCGCGACGGCGAATACTCACAGCGGCATCAATCAACCACCCGGAGGAATGCAACATGCATCCACAAAACGTCAACAGCGCGACAACGAAGCCTACAGCAGCATCTGCACAGACCAACAGTGCCCTGACCATACCGCAGGTGTATGACCTGTTTTGCTATGTGAAGGCGTTGTGCGGTCGTTCAACCGGCACCATTGAACCGCCGGTCGTACCGGCAGGTGCGGAAGAGGTGTTCGCGGACTTTGGGGATTTCGACACCATTTCGGTGTGGATCGTCGGGGGCTGGCCGGTGGCTGCCAGCGATCAGATGACGATGACCCACTGGCGCATGAATTCAGGGCAATAAAAAAGCGGCATCGCTGCCGCTTTCTCACCGCCAGCGCGGAAGCACCCACTTCTGACGCTGGCTCAACAGGCAATAACTATGAGGAGCTACACCATGTCTATGACTGAGTCTAAAGCACCAGCCAAGAGCAAGACAACCCGTCCGGCCAAAACCACCAAGAAAAACGCGCTTACGGAAAAAATCGAGGCGGCGCTGGCCAGGGCCGTGCGCAAAACCGCCAAGCTTGGCCAGCTGGTGCTGACTGACCTGAACGTGCGCAAGAAAAAGTCCTCGCAGACGTCGATCGAGGGGCTGGCCGCTTCCATCCGTTCAGCCGGTCTGCTGATGAATCTGGTCGTGTTCGAAATGAACGATGGCCGCTACGGCGTTGCCGCCGGTGAGCGGCGCACGCTGGCGCTGCGCTGGTTGATGTCACTTGAGAACGACGCCGACAAGACCACCCCGGACGGCATCGTGACCGACGATTACCCGGTTGAAGTGCTGGTCGTCAGCAAGGCGATGGCGCGTGTTGTGTCGATGATGGAGAACAGCCAGCGCGAGCAGATGCACCCGGCCGATCAAGTCACGGCGTTCCGCGACCTGTCGGCAGACGGGCAAACCCCGGCACAGATCGGCGATCTGCTGGGGTTCAGCACGCGCCACGTTCAGCGATGCCTGCGTCTGGCGAGGATGGCGCCGGTGCTGCTCGATGCGCTGGCCGACGACCAGATCACCCTCGACCAGCTGCAGGCGTTGTCGGCCACCGAAGATCATCAACGTCAGTGTGACGTGTGGGAAAACGCGCACGGCTGGGCGGCCGCGCCGCAGCACCTGCGCGAGGCGGTGCTGAAAGGTGAAGTCTCGGCCAAAGACAACAGCCAGCTGGCGTTCGTCGGGCGCGAGATCTACGAGGCGGCGGGCGGCACCTTCAAATTCGACCTGTTTACCGACGAAGGTTTTTTGACCGAACCGGCGATGCTGGAGCGTCTTACCCGTGAAAAATTGCACGCGCTGGCGCAGCAGGTGGCCGAGAACGAGGGCTGGAGCTGGGCGGAAGGGCGCATTTCGGCCATTAAAACGTGGGGGGAGGATGCGGAGATTTACCGCGAGCTGGCCGAACCTCAGCCGGAATTTACCGCTGACGAACAGGCCGAGATCGCCCGTCTGAAAGCGCGGTTCAGTGAGCTGGAAGCGGCATTCGAGGCGGCGGATGCCGATACCGATACCCACGCGCTGAACGTCGAAAGCGACGCTGTCGAAGCCGATATTGCGCGGTTGACCGCACAGGCGATCATCCGTTCATGGCCGCAGGCGATGCGCAGCAGCAGCGGAGTGGTGGCGTCCCTGCGTAACGGGGAGGTGGTTTACCAGCGCGGGATCGTGCTGCGGGCGAGCGAAGCAACCGACAAGTCCGGGGATGACAACGGCGAGGGCGCAGCGACCACTGAAACGACGGCACCGAAAACCAAGGAGAAAGGGCTGTCGGCGGCGCTGATCACCAGCCTGTCGGCGGAACGCACACTGGCGGTGATGGGGGCGCTGGTCGAGAACCCGACCGTGGCGCTGGCGCTGCACACCCACACGCTGGTCGTGAAAGTGTTCGGTTCGCGCTACGCCGGATCGCTGCTCCAAACCAGCCTGACCCCAAAACGGGCGGAGCTGCTGACCAAAGCCCCGACGGCGGAAGGGAGCCGCGCCGATCGCCAGCTGGGTGAGCTGCACGCGCAGTGGGAGGCGAAATTGCCGCCGGAGTGGAATACCGATTTCACATGGTTGCTGACGTGGGAACAGGTCGAGGTCGTGGCGCTGCTGGCGTACTGCGTCGGCCTGTCGCTCGATGCCGTGCAGCTGTGGCCTGCGAAGGATGGCAAAGTCGGCGATGCCCTGACGCCGCTCGAGCACGCGCTGGATTTCACGCTGCGCGACTGGTGGCAACCGACCAAGGCCAATTACTTCGGGCGCATCAGCAAGGAGCTAATGAGCGATGCACTACTTGATGCCGGGAAGGTGGCGCAGGCGGCCTCGGTGCTCAAGATGAAGAAGGGCGACGCCGCGCAGCTGGCCGAGGATGAACTGACCGCCAGCGGCTGGGTGCCGGAGTGCCTGCTGCCGGTGGCAGATGACACCACCTCTTTACAGGACGCTGACAACAGCGCCGCCGCGTAACCGACAGGGAGCTGCCGCCCAGCGGGGCGGCAGAAAACAGCGATGAAAAAAGCATTCAATCTGGAAACACTGACGGCGATGAGCGCCGACGAACTGGAGCAGTACCGCGAGCGGGGCAGGGAGTACCGGGTGATGCTCAACTGCGCGGTGCTGGGTCAGCTGGCGCTGCCGGAAGGCTGGCATGTGGTGGCAGAAGAGGGCTGCGAGTTCTGCGGGCGCGTGCCGGTGGTGTGCCGGATAAGCCCGGCAGGGGATGAGGCGACGGCGCTCTATTTGTGCAGCGCGGGGGCGGAGGTGCCGAACTGGTCAATGACGCTACCGTTTGACGGCGGTCAGTCGCTGGCGTGGCTGTACCTGGATGAGCATTACACCCCGGGCACGGTCAACCGGGTGTTGCATACTGTGGCAGGCTATTACCGGCTGGGGTTCTGGCGGCCGGAAAAGCTGGCGGTCGCGCTGCGGATGGGAGGGCATTGCCTGTGATCCCCCATCATCTCGCTCTGGTGCCGTGGCATCCGTACCGGCAGGCCGTCAGGCAAGCCATCGCACAGGTCGAAGCCCGCCGTGAAGCTGGCAGGCGGCTATCCGCCTACCCGTATGCCACGGCGTTTTTCCGCCAGTTAACCGGGCGGCCTACCCTTTCAGCCAAGGACATCCGCATGATAGACGTGACCTACCGGCCCGGCGATCGTCGCCGCGCCACGCGCAAGGAAGACTATATTGACGCGCTCGACATCCTGATTGCCAGCCGGGGGGAGCACTGTTATTCCCCGTTGCCGGGCGACACTCGAGATACGCTGTTCCCGGAAGTGAACCGCCGCCGCCGTCAGCGCTTCGAACACCGGCTGACGATGAAACACACCCGTCAGGCGCGCATCGATGCCAAACTCCGGCGGCACAAGCGGCGACGTTACCAAGTGCGGCTGGCGCAGGCGGAAATCGAGCTGGCGTTCATCACGCCGGGCGAGCTTGACCGCTGGGTGCGGCGGGCGCAGCAACAGGGACTTGTCGAGGATGACCTGAGCGGGCTGGTGTTGGCATGGACGGCGCGGTTTCCGTGCCTTGCCGAACTGGATCGTTATCTTTGGGCTGACATGCCGTTCTGGGAGGCGCGTTTTCAGGTCAGTCTGATCAGCGCTGAGTTATCCGCTGAAGCGCATAGCGATAACGCGGCTCGGCTGCCGAATCGCCTGGTAGGCCGCTAACCCCCGGACAACAGGCTGCAGTGGCTACGCCACTGCGGCTTGTTGCTCTCTAATCCCTGTGCCAGGCCTGTCTCTGCTTTCAGCAGGGGAGACAGTTTCTGTTGATAGAGCCGTGGTGACGGTCGGGCATGGATGTGCCGCTTCTGAACGACTTGCCTGGCGAAACGATGCGGCGCCGGGCGTCCGGGCGCGCTGTCGTGCTGCGCATGGCGCAGTTGCTTTCGTGGCTGGTCATCGGGCTGGATCAGGGCATGGGGGATTTTCTCGGCTCGCTGTTTATGGAGCTCGAGCTGGGCAGCGGCAACATCGGCCAGTTTTTCACGCCGTTCGATCTCTCCGAGCTGATGGCGGGACTGGTGGCCGGTGATCGGCTGGCGGCGTTGGACAATGAGCCGTATATCACGCTGTCGGAACCGACCTGCGGCGCGGGCGGGATGGTGATCGCGTTTGCCAAAGTGATGCTGGCGCGGGGCTATAACCCGCAAACGCAGCTGCGCGCCGACTGCGTGGACATCGATCCGGTAGCGGCGCGGATGTGTTACATCCAGCTGTCGCTGTTGGGTATCCCGGCGCGCGTGGTGATCGGCAACAGCCTGACACTGAGGTATCAGCGCGAGATGTATACGCCGTTTTGGTATCGCATGACCTCCACGCGCTGGCCGATGTATCGCTAACAACCGAGGCGGGCAGGGCAATCCTGCCCGATAACGCATGACAGAAAACGATTTGCGGCCATTACCGGGCGAATTTACCGATTGGGGCGGGAAAACTGGGCGCTTGATGACGACGCCGTGTGCTACCTGGAAACGGAGGAGGGCACGCCGCCCTTTTCCGGTGGCGGTGACTCCGGTCAGCACCGCGCGGTAAAAGACGAACAGAACGAAAGGCCGGAGCCTGCGGCACCGGCCATTCTCTCTTTTCTTGTTCGCTGTCAAAAAGACCTGGTGGCGATTTCCCTACTTCTCCCTTGCCGGCTGCCGATATTTCTGCGGTGAATCGGTGATGCCTGGGCGTGCCCTTCGGGCCCGGCTGTCGTGCTGCGCAGGGAGCCGGCACGCCGTCTCCCCCCTGGCGGGCTTCCATCCGTCACGCGATGGGCACGCTTGCAGCCGGCGGTGCCGGCGCCGCTTTTCACTGTTTCTCGCCGTGGCGAGGAACGCTAAGTTCGCCCCGGCTTGTCGCCGTGTCGGCCGTGTTCCTCCTCGCTGCGTTTCCGGTGCGCCATCGGACGGTCGTTCCCCGGCGGAGGGCTGTTCGTAGCACCGTCGCGTCGCCCCGCAAGGGGTTAAATGCACTTCACCGAAAACTTTTTCCAGGTAAAAACTTTTCGTCTCGCCCCTTGCGTGTCTCCTTACGCCGTTGCTCCGTCGCCCTTTGCCGCCAGGGAACTCACCGAACGATGGAATAACCACCAGAGAGGAGCAAGAGCAGGATGAACACGCAAAACGTCAACACCGCCACCAGAGAATCTTCCAAACGATGGGCGGAAAAATACCCCGACGCGGAAAGCATCATGATCTGTCAACTGGCATTTATGGAGGAATTGCACGGCGTTTATTTGTCTTCTGACGAACTGGCGCAATCGCTGTATGAAATTTTTAACACGATGACGGATCGGGTGGTGTTTAACGGCGTCGATAACTCGCCGTCCGATAAACCGAAAATTGCGTATGCCGTCGCGCAACATTGGATTCAGGCGCAGCGTCTGGCCGGTGCCTATTTTGGCGAGACCGGCGTCGTTGCCTGGGAGCATGCGCGTTATCGGCTGCACCTTCAGCTGGCTATCAATCACTCATACCGTTAATTCATCGCCGGTCTAAAAACCACTTGCCCGGCATTACTCAAAGAGAAAGGAGAATATCATGCGTCTGACTTCCCGTTTTGGCCGTTATAACGCCATTCGTAAAGACCGCCCGTTAACCAACGACGAATTAATGCACGTGGTGCCGAGCGTGTTTTCAGAAGATAAACACGATTCGCGCAGTGACCGCTATACCTACATCCCCACCATTACGCTGCTGGATAAATTACGCGAGGAAGGTTTTCAGCCGTTTTATGCCTGCCAGACGCGCGTTCGTGATGAAAACAAACGCGGCCATACCAAACACATGCTGCGGCTGCGCCGGGAAAATATGATTGTCTCCGGCAATAAGGAAGTCCCCGAAATCGTATTATTGAACAGCCACGACGGGAGCAGCAGTTACCAAATGATCCCCGGCATGTTCCGCTATGTCTGCGCCAACGGAATGGTATTTGGTCAATCGTTCGGTGATGTTCGTGTACCACATAAAGGCGACGTAGTCGGGCAGGTGATTGAGGGCGCGTATGAAGTGCTCGGCATATTTGACCGCGTCGATAATGACCTCGATACCATGAAATGCATTTCACTGACCGAGCGCGATCAGGAATTATTTGCGCGGGCGGCGTTAAGTTATCGCTACGAGTATGAAGATAAATCCCCGATCACGCCGTCGCAAGTTTTGCGTCCGCGTCGACGTGAAGATTACGGCAATGATTTATGGACGACATTCCAGCGCGTGCAGGAAAACATGATTAAAGGCGGATTACCCGGTAAAAGCGTGACCGGGAAAAATACCCGGACTCGAGCGGTCAACGGTATCTATGGCGATATTAAATTGAACCGTGCGTTATGGCTGATTGCGGATGAATTCAAAAGCCGAATGAAGTAACAGGGTGCCCCGGTAATGACGCCCATCAATACCGGGGCCGAACACTGCTACAGAACGAACAGTTAATACTACGCGGACAGTATGAAATAACGGGGTGAAAGATGCAAACGGAAAATTTACGGGTATGCAGTACGGCACATTTTACATCGGAAGATAACGAGCTGTTAGCGACAATGGCAGGGCAGGCGGCTTTTCGTTCCTGGGTGGTTAACATCCAGTACGGTTATATTCTGGTGCTGACGGATTATCGCTGGCGGCTGCGGGTATTAAAGTCACAAGGAGCGTCAAAGGCGCTGAGGCGGTTTTTAATTTACCAGATAAAATATCATCGTATAGGCTACATCCATTTTGATTGTGATGCGTCCATTCTTCCCGGCCATGAGGTTTTTGAATGGTAGCGAGCTGATAAGAGCCGTCCCCATCGAGGGGGCAGCTCTTATTCTCCCCGCCCGCCCAGCGGGAAATACATTTCCCGCTCCCGCTGCCCCAAAGGGGCGCCCATACCACACACCTGACGAGAAACACGTCAGGTTTGTGGTATGGTAATATGCGGCAGCCCTTATACACATCCCCACAGGCAAAGTTATTTCACCTTGCCCCGGTGAAATAACCGCTCCCGTTCATAACCGGTCAGGGTAGGCCGGTTACTCACTGGCTTAATTGCGTGTGGATATGTGCATAAGGGCGGAGTCAGTTGATAGCTGGCGGTATTAGTTTTCCGCTTTTTATATCTTTATAAATTCGGTCAATCTTCATTGCGTAGTTATACCTGTTAGAGATGGTTTCCTGCCGATTTTTTACGCCGGCATTATACATGCCTACTGCTAACCAACTCAGTCCGTATTGATTAAAGTTACGTCTTAATACCAGGGCGCCAACATGTATGCAAAGACAGGGGTTATCTTTGAGTTGTTTTATCGATAGCCAGGGGTACTCTCGTTTGAAGCGATTGACAGTGTTGGTGTTGATTTGCATGACGCAATAATCTGAACTGATGATTTTTCCCGTCTTGTCTCTGTTGTGATTGACCGCCGAGTTATTGAAGCCTGATTCTCTAAATGCGATGGCACGGAGATAATCCGGATCTATACGATAGTAAGCACCCGCCCGATTGAAACAATCAGCGCGAACGTTACCACTAAAGAAAACCATAATTGCCAGCAATGCTGCCGCTATTCTACACATCATCGCAAGAGGCCCGTAAGGTATTAACTCAACGTTGGTTAATATTAACACAGGCGTATATGTAAAACTAGATTTTTCACACCACATGCAAAAATGATTGTTTTTAATTATTACTATATTTAACAATGACTTATAATCTAGTTACGTAATTCATGTATGTTTTGTGCTATTGCTGTAAAGCAATCAGTAAGTTGCTCATAAAGTGCTTGAAAGCAACATTTAAGCAACCTATTTAAAATCAGTGTATTAAGTATAATATTCTTTTATTAGATGCTAAATAGAATGTAGCGAGCATCTTAAGAGCAATTGCAGAGCTGCTTATAAGATGCTTAAAAGCATCTTGCGAGTTGCTTTCTGAATGCGGTACACTCGTTCTGGTTACTATTAGTAGGTGTTATGCATGATGCCTATTGGTTTTAAATCATATGAACAAAGGTTTCATAATGGCCGATATTGAAAAGAAATCTAATAACAGAGTGTACCTAACTATACCTTATTCTTGGATGGAGAAGGTAGACCAACAGGTACAGATGAGGCTTGATGATGGCGAAACCCGTGATACAGCAAATAGGGCTGCATATGTGATGGAAATGTTCAAACTCGGTATGCGAGTAGAGGAGAATAAAAAGAATAAAGATGAGGGGCAGAAATCTTTAGATGAGAAACTTCATATGTTATCAAAAAATGTGCTCATATCTTCATTTTTTACAGAAGCTCTCTACTTTGTCATGAAAGAAGTTGTTGATAGAGAGAAGGTCGTCAAAACGGAACAATTTTTAAGTGATGATTTCATCACTATGGTAAATGAAAGGGTGGCTGGTAAACTTGCAGAGTTTTTTAAATAGTTATCAATTAACCGCCTTACTGATATGGGCTATAGGCCACTTCGTAATTAGTGGCCTATTTTGATAGCTGTCATAATATCACTTCATAGAAGATGTGCACTTTTGTATTTATCTAGATTGACACCTAACTTCTAGTAATTTATTAATTGGATCAGGAATTATTGGCCGTCCTTCTTTCAAGCATACTGCTGTTACATATGCTTCGGCACATAATTTATCCATGACAAAAATCCTCTCGTGAAAAATAAATTTAAATTTCCCTTCTTTCCTCGATAAATCACAAGAAACAGTTAGTCTATCATTTGCATAGAGGCTTTTTTTATAACTTATTGACATGTTGGTCATTGTGTATATAAAACCTTTTCTGAACTCAAGTTCTATATCGATCCCTACCACTTCTTTTAAATAAGAGTGTCGGCACCATTCCATATAAAATGGGAAGTATAAGCCATCAACTACCCCCTGAAAATCTAGATGTTCATTAATTACATCATATTGGTTTGTGTACATTTTCAAATCCTCTTGATGTTCGTTATCTAAAGTACAAACCTCCGTTAATGTTGATTGTTTCTCCTGTTATATGTCTTGCTGCTTCTGATGCAAGAAATACCGAAATGGCACCTATGTCTGCTGGAGTAGAAATTGATTTTACAGGTATTTTATTTTCAATCATGTTTGCCCCTTCTTCTCCTAAGCAGTCTAATATTTCAGTTTCAACAAATCCAGGTGCAATGCAGTTGGCTGTGATACCTTTACTTGCGTACTCTAACGATATAACTCTCGTCATCGATTCAATTGCCGCTTTAGATGCGCAATAATGAGAAAAGCCCTTTTGTGGCATTCCAGCTAATACACTCGATATATTTATTATCCGTCCAAACTTATTTTTAGACATGTTCTTTATAAATTTCCTGATTACTCTAAATGTACCGTAAAAATTAACATTGAAAATTTCCTCAACATCTTTTTCGGAAATTTGCATAAACAATTTTGTGTTGGCTATACCAGCATTGTTGATAATAATGTCAGGTAAAAGGTTGAGTTCCTTTAGTTGGGCCTCTGCCTCATCTATTGAAGTCTGACTAGAAACATCCAAGAATAATGGGGTAAATCCATCTCTCTTTAAATTGGCTAGCTCTCCTTTTTTTCTCGTTGTTGATATAATATTATAAAGTTCTCTAGATTTTAAAAACTCATTTGCTATACCTAAACCAATTCCTCGATTAGCTCCAGTTATTAACACATTTCTCTTCATTTTACATTTCCTTTGTTTTGGGTTGAGATATAGCCTCTCTAAATAATTTTAGGTGGCGGGACAAAAATTCTGTTTTAAGTGTTTTCTCATAGAACCTTTTATCATCAACATGGCCTCCAAAGACTATTGATTCACGATATTTACCTTTGCAAATGGCAATTCCGATTCCATGCGCAATATTATAGGACGACCTGAAATCTGATAGGTCTTGTTCTTCTCCTTTTTTATGTGGTACGTAATCCCAAACAGTTATAATATGACCATTATCTTCTCTTAAGTCATGTGTGCGCTCGAAGGCATACTTATAAATTGGGCAAACGTTAATTAAATGGTTGTCAATAAGTTGCTTTTGCCAATCACAGTTCGAACAGAAATAATCCTTTATGTTATCATTCTCATAAAGATATGTTAAGTAGGTGCATCTTATCGATTCTCTTAGCTTATCAAACGCAATATCTATTTCAAGGATATCACCCAAAGTATATTGCGTCATGACTGTTTTTTTATTAATGATTTCCATTCAATTCATCCCTTTTACGACTGTTTTCTCACCCATATTACTTCATATATCTGATGGGGAAGATCATTTTCTTGTGTAACGATATCTGATCTGTCTATATAGTATATTAAGCTTGTCTCCTTATCTTTTTTTCCGAAAATAAATTCAGGTGTATCTTCTCTCATTAGTGTGTATAATTTTAATTCGTGTGTGAAAGAGTCTCTTTTAATAATCCCGATAAAATCTCCTGTTTTTATATATGGGGAAAATCTGTTAGTGGTTGCTGTTATAATTTTAGAGTTTTGATTATTCTGCAAGAAATACGCTGACTCTTTAACTGCTGTGATATTAGATGCCAATCCTTCATGTTCTATAGGCTGCATTCCGTCACCACTAATCACCCAGTCATAACTTGATCTAACCCCTTTCAATCTATAGAAGTCTAATAAAACCTTTAGGTATCGCAGACTTATCTGCGATTGATTGTTTTCAAAAGTTGAGAGTGAAGCGGATTTGATTTCTCCATTCGTTTGTAATTCGACCTCTTTTCTTGTCAATCCACATCGCTCTCTGATCGACCGAAGTCTATCACCTATCTCTTTATTTTTATCTCTTTTCACAGGGGCTCCTCCTAAAACCCCAGATATTACAAAAGCATAGTGATGATAACAAATTTGCTCTTGACAAAGTTAGCGAGTGTAAATATAACTCTGTAGGAGTTTTTAATGATGCTGTCAGGGTTTATAATTCATTTTTTATGCTTTTTGGAGTTCTCTTTGGGGGGTTACTAAAGACATAGCTTCCAAAGCACATCTTATGCCTCTTTTTGTTGCCTCTTTTTGTCTTTATGTGGATTCTTTTTTTACATAATCATTTGGTGTTTAATGAAAAAATTAACTTCAAATCATGAGTTTAGGAGCGTTACGCTTACCCTTGAGATCAATGCCAGGGTTAACGAACTCCTTTCTCGTTCGGCTGAGCGCTCAGGGCGCACCAAGCGTCAGGAAGCCTTGTTGAGACTTGAAGACCACCTCAATGAGTTTGTTGATATTGCTGCCACCGGGAAAAGATTTAGTAGGTGACTATTTTAGTTGTAAACAAAAGGAGGTCCATTACCCAGAGCCTTTAATCAGTTATACGCATATTCATTTTTTTATTTCTTTAACCTTGAGGATTTTGCCATGCAAGGAAAAGTGGCTTTGTACCTGAAGAACCCGCTCTTTTTGGGTGCGGTAGCTATGACTGTACTCATGCTGGCGCTGATGTTAATGCCGGCAACTGAAGCTTATGCCAAGGATTATTTTGCCAAGGCTAAAGGGGATGTGAAGGCGACTTTCGGCGCGGGGAGTGCGGTTGTTTACGTTATTTATTTCGTCGAAATGCTGGCGGCGTTGTGGATGTTTATTAAATCGAAAAGCCCGGCGGTATTCATCGGTATCGTTGCCGTCCTGCTGTTCGTTAACGTCGTAACTGGCTTGTTTTAACGGGTGAACTATGGAACAGCGTAACCGGTATGTCTTTCCGGCTACGCTTTCCGAAGCAAAGCGTTGGTTTGGATTGCCCCGCGACGAATTTGTTCTCTATATACCGCTGTGCGCGCTGACCATCTTCGTCAATATGTGGATTTTCGGTCCAACGGTTTTTGCGGCTTTTTTCGGAATGCGTGCCTTAAAGAGAGGGAAGGGCTCCAGCTATATGCTCAGCCTTGCCTATTGGTTCCTGCCTACCAGCTGGCTTCGACTTTTTGTTGATGTATTGCCAGAAAGCTACAAACGTCACTGGATACCCTGAGGTCACCCCATGGAATATAACCTGAAGTCCCGCCGTGACCGCAATCTGGCGCTGGCGTTGGTGATTATGCTAATTATTGCCGCTATCAGCGGACTGCTGGCGCATCGGCTTTATTCCGATAACCGTGCGCTCACCAACGCGCTGCTCAACAACCGACAACTGATTATTTTACCGATGAGCGCCAACAGCGAATTCGGGTTTGTGGGTGAGTGCGGTGATGCGCGCTATCTGCGGTTGATGGCGCTCAGCCTGGTCAATTTACGCCTCAACATCTCCAGCGAGACGGCCGATGCCGCACACAAGCTGCTAATAGCTTACGCCTGCGAAGGGCAAAAGAAAGTGCTCGAACCGGCCCTCAGTGCGGAGAGAAAGAGTATTGCCATGAATGAAGGCAGCTCGGTTTTCTATCCCAACAAAATTCAGGTCAATGCAGACAAGGGCATCGTTGATGTCGCCGGCAATCTGCAGTTCACCTACGGCATGAACGATGTCCGGCCCGTTGAGAAAAAATATCGCATTCGCCTGGACACACGCAATGACGGCATGTGCTTCAACGCCTTTGTGGAGGTGCCCGTTGAACAGTAAATCCCTGGTGATTTCCGCTGCGCTGTTTGCCTTTGCCGCGCAGGCTCAGGAAGTGGATATCAACCCCAATGCACGCGTTGCAGTCACCACCGTCAGCACCACCGACCCCAACTACATCACCGTGAACGATGACCGGGTAAAAGGCATTCTGGCCACCCGCGGTGTCATCACGCAGCAGGCCGTCAACGATGCCGGCGGACTGGTGTTCGCGACGGTTCACGACAAGCCCTTCACGCTTTATGTCACGACCGAAAGCGGCTTCACCTTTTCGCTTTACGCCACGCCACGCCGGCAGGCCGGGTTGTCGCTCATTGTCAACAACAAGGCCATTCGTGGCACGGCGCAGGCCGGTGCATGGGAAGCCGATAAGCCCGGGTACAGTGAGCTGATTTCTCAGCTTGTCTCGCGTTTTGTCAATAACGACATGCCGGCCGGGTTTGTCTACACCAAAAACCGTGAGGTGCCGTTATCCGCGTCGGTTCTGCAGGCATTCAGGGTGCGCCCTGTATCAGCCTGGCAGGGGGATCGGCTGCGCATCGTCCGGCTGGATATCACTAACCGTAGCGCAGGGCGCATCGAACTCAACGAACGTTATCTCTGGAGCAAGGGGGTCATGGCCGTCTCTTTCTGGCCGCAGCTTGATGTCATCTCACCCGGCGTGACCGTCTCGGCCATTGTGGTGTTGAAGGAGGGCGCTGCCGATGAACATTAACCGTTGGGTCAAGGGAAAGCAGCAGAAACTGTTTACCGTCATCATCGCCGGCGTCGTCGTTTTCGTCGCGCTGCTCTGGTATCTCAACAAATCAACCGGGGGCGGCGCAGCCGGCGCTGATGATGTTACCGGTGGTGACGCGCCCGCCGAACCCGACCTGACGGGACAGGTGGTGAACACGTTTGAAGGGGCGCAGGGTGGCGTGCTTTTGGATTCGCAGCAACGAGAAAGGGAAGCCAACAAGGCCGTCGCCGACCTGAAGGACATGGTAGCTGACTTTAACAAAAAACTCAGTGACGTCAACAGCGAGAATGCCGAGCTCAAAGACCGTATCGACGACATGCTCACGCAGATGCAGGCCCTCAAGTCGAAAGAACAAACCACCGCGCCGGCGGCAGCGGCCGGGCAGGGCCAGCCTGCTGCCCAGTACCGTCTTCAGCCCCCGCCCGTTGCGCGCGGACAGCTCGATAACTTCACTTTTGATTACAGCAAGGTCGACGCGGCAAAAAAGCCCAGGCCCGATAGTTTCTATGTGCCGTCAGGCACCTTCTCCAACGCCATCATTCTCGAAGGCGCCGACGTCAACGCGTCCGTTTCCGGGGAAGATCACCTAAAGCCGATGCAGTTCAAGCTGACCGGCATGGCGCACCTGCCCAACAACAAGCGCCTGGGCAAGCTCGACAACTGCTTTGTGACCGCCGGCGCTTTCGGTGACGTCTCCAGTGAACGTGCAGAGGTGCGCGTCAAATCGCTCTCCTGCGTGGTTGGAGACAAGCATATCGATATGGAAGTGAAGGGACACGCAGTGTTCTACGGCAAGGCCGGTATCAAGGGTGTACCCGTGATGCGCAACGGCAAAATTCTCGGCCTGGCCTTCGGGGCCGGCGCGCTGTCAGGCATCGGCCAGAGCGTTCAGCAGGTGGGGCAGACCGTTGCCGGTGTGGGGGCAACCTCAACCATTTCCGGCGGCGACGTGGCACGCGCCGGTCTGGGTGGCGGCGCCAGTACGGCGGCCACCAAGCTGGCCGACTACTACATCCAGCGGGCCGAGCAGTACCACCCGATTATCCCGATTGGCGCCGCCAACCGCGTGGAAATCGTGTTTACCGAAGGTTTCAGGGCGTCGTTTATCGAAGACCAGGAAGCGAGCGAACAGGCGGCGCAAAAAGGCGCGGCAACCCACACTGCAGATACGACCACCTCCGCGCAGGGGAACAGCGACCTGCCGCCGGAGCTTATCGGCAAACTCGGTGACGCCGAGTCTCTGCAAATCAATGATTTTATCACACCGACGGGGCCGCAAGGCGCCAAACCGTCACCAGGAGGGAGTTGATGCGTTCACCCATAAATATTGCAACCGGTATCTTCATGGCCGTCATTGTTGCGGTCTGTCTGCTCTGGGTTGGCTATACCGCTGGCGTAAGCAAAGCAGCAAATGACGCTGCCAAGGCTACGCAGCAAACGGCAACCGCCCAAGAGGATAGCGAGTTTCACGAAGTGCCAGCATCCAGCGAAATAGTGCGTAAGGTGCAGAACGTTTCCGACTCAGAAACGCAGTCGCTCTTGCAGCAACAACTGGACGTCATGCGTGAGCAGCTGGCAGAGACCAAGGTCATGCTGAGCAGGCTGCAGGTGATGTCCTCAGCCTGTGAAACAGCGAAGACAGCCGAAGGTGAAAGCCATGAGTCCCACCATGATGGCCAATGAGCAGCGTAACAGGCTGAATCAAATCGGACGACTTGGCCAGCGATATGCGCGCTTCGAGAAGTTCAGTCAAAGGTCGCTCATCGTCGCCGCGTTGGCCACTTTGGCCTACGTGGCCTTTGTTGGTCTGGTGGTGAGCGAGCAGGTGGCGTCTTTACGGGATTTTATCGTAATGCTGCGTTCGCCCGATTCGGACCCTTTGGTCATGCACAGTCAGTACTTTTTGTGCGCGATTGCGCTTTGGGCGGTTCTGGCTCTGGGGGTGCAAGCCCAGATCAGGCGAAAAATTACGGTCTTGCTGGCGCACTACGTTCCCCTGATACCGGAGTGGCACCAGGCGTTACTGGAGCTTGCTCACGAAGACAGACTGATGCCCCGCCAACTTTTGACATGGGTGAGGGAGGAGGCCTGCCTTCTGCAAAGCGATTCTGAACGTGCGTAAGCAAAGGCAGACATTCATATAGGAAAACGGAGGGCGCAGCCCAATGCACCAACACAAAAATTACGATACCGGCCTGTCCACGATGCTGACGAGTGCGCCACACAACATGGCTATCTCCGGGGCGTGCGGCGTCGGGGAGGTCACTCTGCCGGATGCGTTGATCGTCGATGGTGATATGCAGCGCCGATGGATTATTGAGCTCGGCCAGGCGCTACGCGCCGATGACGCTGCCGCTGAAAACCCCACGCTGTAGCCGGTCGCGGAGTCACCCACTCTACTTTCTGGTCTCCGGGAACGGAAGTCACCAACAGGAGTTGAAGCATGAATATTCTCGGTATCACAACCAGTCCCAAATCTCGCCGGCTGTTTGCGAGCGACTGGATGCATCATCGTGGCGCTCTGGCGCTGCGCATTATTGAGCAGGTATCGCTGGCGATATTGATCACTTTTCTAATCGTCATGGCGCTGATGGGCGTGTTAATGGTCGCTCAACCGGTTCTCAATGGTGCCGATACGCTCTTTGCTGACCACTTGCCTCCTGAAGCGCTGGCATCAGGGTTTCGAACCTTCACCCTGGCGGTGTTGTGCTTTGGCATTTACTGCCTGATGGTGAAGTTCACCCACGACTATTACTTCGCCGCCAAACTTGGCTACGACAGCGTGTTCGACTACGACCTTAGCCGCAAACCCACTGCGCGTCTTCGCGTATTGCGCGCACGTCAGCAGGCGGCGCAGGAGGGCCGGAACGATGCGTAAGTCTCTGGTGTTTCTTCCCTTGCTCCTGACCGGCTGCGCCGGCATGAATTCCGAGTTCGAGTTCGACAAGCCAGCGCGGGATACCGGCGTCTGGATGTCCCAGGCCGATGAAATGACCTCTGCATCCGCTGGCAAGCCCGGTAACGCCGGTGGCAAGGGCCTCAACCTCGCGGGCTATCGGCTGATAGATACCGGGCATGTGCGGCTGGATGTTCAGCCGGCGCTGGCAGGGGGCGTTGCCGCGCCTGCGCGCGCAGGCGCGGGCGCTTCGGTGTTTACTTCCGCGTCTCAGGCCCGTTCCGGTGTGGCTGTCCCCACCGCCACCGGTGTCTCATGCAACAGCCCGCGCTGCTATCCCGAACCCGCGTCGGCGTTTCGCCGGCCCGATGGCGTGGCCCGCATCTGGATAGCCCCCTACGTTTCTCCCGATGACAACGTCCATATGGGCGAGGTCGTTTATACCGTCACCAAGCCTGCCAACTGGCACGGCGTGTTGTGAGGTCTGATGCATGAAGTTCGACCTTTCCGGATTGAAGTTCAACCCGCTCAATATTATTGACGATGTCGCCAGCATTCTCGGCGACAAGGAGACCGTGCGGCAGACCCAAAGGATGCTGGACGATATGGATTATCCCCATATTCGTGACCTGCTGCCGTTCGCCGACTACATGAGCGAAGAAAAGCTTTTTATCAACAAAGATTCCGTCGGGTTCGTTCTGGAGTCGCAACCCCTTATCGGCGGCAACGAACAGGTGGTCAACAGCCTGGAAGCCCTGCTGCAGGAGTCCGTACCGCGTGGCACGCCCCTGCAGGTGCTGATGGTCAGCAGCGGGGCGCTGCAGGAGCAGATTGACTATGGCCTCAAAGACTTTGGCTGGACTGGCTACCGCGCAGACGAGTGCAACGACATCAACCGGCGCTTCGCGCTGCATGGCGCCCGTCACGGTTTCCCCAATAGGCTCGGGCATCCATTGACGCTGCGCGACTATCGGTTGTTTTTCACCTGGGCGCACAAAACACGCCGCGTGACGGAAACCGATCTCATTCATGTGCGCGACGTCCGGCGGGCCATCAGCAATGCGCTTACCGCCGCGGATATTTTTACCCGCCACGCCAGTGCGGATGACATCATCGGCGTCATACGCGAACTCTGTAACCACGACGTGTCGCGCCTGGCGAGCTATGAAAAGCCCTACGACCCGCAGTCTGACCTGACGGCGCAGATGGTCGATAACAGCACCTCGTGGCTGGTGAAGCCTGGCTATATCCGGATATCGGGCAGTGATGCAAAGGCACGGGACTTCTCCAGCCGCATGGTCAGCATGAACCTCGACCGCAATCCGCATGAACACTACCTGTGGCAGAACGGCAACATCATCGCCGACCTGGCGTCACCGACCAGCAGCATCGCGTGTCCGTTCCTGTTCAGCATGGTGCTGGTCACCGACGAGCAAATGAAAAGCCAGGGGGAAGCCAAGAACCGTTTCCTGGGGCTGGATTCGCGCGTCAATACGCCCTACGCCAAGTTTATTCCCGGCACGGTGCGCCAGCACGCCGAATGGAAGGGGCTGGTGACCGAGCTGGACGCGGGGCGCACGGCGCTGACGCGATACTTTTACGGGCTGACCTTCTTTTGTGAAGATGATGACGAGGCCATGTCCCGCTATGTGGAAAACACAAAGAAAGCCTTTGCCCGCCAGGCGATCAAGATGGTGCGCGCCGATTACATGCAGGTGCGCAACCTGCTGGCGACGTTGCCGTTCACCATGGCCGACCCGAAACTGTGGCGCGATCTCAACCGTACCGGAGCCACACAGCGCGCGGAGAGCTTCCATGCGGCCAACCTGATGCCGGTTATCGGCGACAACAAGCTGTCCAGCGCCGGCATTTTACTGCCGAGCTACCGCAACCAGGTCGCCTTCCTTGACGTGTTTGATGAAGACCTGCCGAACACCAACTTCAACTGGTTTCTCTCCGGCACCTCCGGGGCCGGTAAATCAGTATTCGCCCAGGCGCTGGCGCGTCAGGTCATTGACCGCGAGGGCTATGTCTCCATTACCGATATCGGCGACTCGTATAAGGCGTTCTGCAGCAGTATCGGCGGCGCCTATATCAACGGTGAAAACCTGCGGTTCAATCCGTTCGCCAACGTGACCGATATCAAACTGGCGGCGGAACGCATACGCGACCAGCTGTGTATTCTGGCCAGCCCGCGCGGCTTACTTGATGAGGTACACGAATCCCTGATGATGGAGGCCATCACCGAACAATGGCCGACCTATGAGCAGGGCATGCGCATCGACCATGTAGTGGACTACCTCAAAAAGCGCCAGGGGGACGTGGCACTGAAAAGTGGTGCACAGATCGCCGGGCGCATCGATGAGATGGTGACGCTGCTCAACAAATACACCACCAAAGGCATTTACGGCAAATTCTTCAACAGCGACGAACCCACGCTGAAGATGGACATGCGCTTTGTGGTCACCGAACTTGGCGATCTGCGCAACCGCGGCGATCTGCTGTCGGCGGTGTTGTTCACGCTGATGATCTGGTCGGAAAACCTGATGTACAGCACGCAGCGCGATCTGCGCAAGATGAACATCATTGATGAGGGGTGGAAGCTGCTGGGCGGTTCCAGCGACAAAATCCGTCAGTTCATTGAGGAAGGGTATCGCACCGCACGCCGTCATGGCGGCTCCTGCGGTACGGTGACGCAGTCCATTCGCGATAAAAACCTCAGCACCGCCTCGTTGGCAGCCTACGAAAATAGCTCGTTCAAATTCACCGCCATGCAGGAGTTCCAGTCGTTCAGCATGTTCGAGAAGGAAGAACCGAACGCCTTCTCCGAACAGGAATGGGAGCTGGTGAAGAAGTTCCCGGCGGCCAAGCTGGCCAAATACAGCGCGCTGCTGGTCAAAATAGGTGGCTCCAGCAGCTTCCATCGCCTGCTGCTTGATCCGCTGAGCGACAAGCTGTTCTCGTCCAAGGGGCAGGATTTCACCTACCGCGAAAAGCGGCTGGCAGAGGGCGCGGATATCAAGGACATCCTGTTCGAGATGGTCGAGCGGGATGCGGAAAAGCGGCGTGAGCTGGAGGCGCTGCTGGCGATGCCGTTATGACAGCGACACTGCGTTTGCGCTGGGCGCTTCGGCGCCATCCGGCCTTAGTGCTGAGTGCGGCGATGGTGGTTATCGGCCTGATGGCGGCGCGGGATATGGGCGCCGCCGAGTTCACAGCGGCCTTGCGCGCGCTGACGGTGGCAGGGCTCCTGGCGGCCGCGCTGCTGGCGCTGCGGTATCAATGGGCGGGCAAGGGGCATCAGGCAGTGAACCTGCTGCGCCTGGCTCTGGGGCTGTGGGTAATAGCCGGCGTTGCCGGTCTGCTTTCGTAGGCAACGCTTTGACGGAGGGAAAGATGCATCACACAAAATCGACGGTGGCAGAGCGGCCACCGCTGTCCGCGCGCTTTATCGCAACCGAGTGGTTTCGCGGCGTGGGGTATGCGCTGGTGACGCTATTTGGCGGAGAGGTGCTTTATCTGGGTGGGAGGCTGGCCATCATGGGCGCCGATGAGCTTATCCGGGGGCAGGAGTTCGACTCGGTCGACACGTTGATGCAGGCCGTGTTCACCGTCGCTTTGGCGGTCGCGGGCGTGATGGGGATTGCCGCTGTGGGGGCGAAAGCCCTTGATTACCCAGGGCTGGCGGCCCTGTTCGGTGGTGCGTGCCGATGGCTCTTCGTGTTGGGCGTCGTCACGGGGCTGTTTCTGGCCATCCATTTCCTCTTTTTCAGCCCTCACCACTGTAACTGGTTAGGAGGGCCGCGATGAACGTCACCCCCCGCGAATTCTGGCTGACCGGGTTTATCTCGGTGGTGTGCGCCGTGCTGGTGACGGCGGCACTTTGGCTGCTGCTGTTGCAGCCGCCCAAACTGGTGACCTTCGACATGAAGGGCACAACCGATCGGTTTTTGCTGCAAAGCGCGCGTCTCAAGCTCAGCGATGACGAGCGCACCGCGCTGCTGCAGCGCTATAACCAGAAGCTTAATCAGGTGCTGACGGCGCGGGCCGCAACGCAGCATGAGGTGATTGTGGTCAGCGCCGCCGTGGTGGCCGGCCTGCCTGATGTGACGCCGCAGATACGCAAGGATCTCGCTGCCGCCATGCAAGGAGGGCAGTGATGCGCCGCGTACTGGCTGCCCTTTGCCTGGCGCTGCCTTCGCTGACTCAGGCGGCCAACCTCGGCACGGTGGGCGATATCTGGCCCATCCGGGAGCATGACCTTTTGAGCGTTATTCGTGAGCGGCTCGGTGAGCACTTCGCCGGGAAAACGCAGGAACGTATCCAGCAGGAGCTGCGTGACCGTGTCACAGGTAGCGTGTTGAACCCCGTCCCTATCGAGGGGGTACGGCGTGCCGAGGCCAGGGTGGTGCGGGCGTTCGACCCGGCGTTCGTCGTGCAAAAAGATATTGCCGACGACAAGGGGAACGTGTTTGCCCGCAAGGGGCAGCGGGTGTCGCCGTTCGACGTGCTGCCGACCTTCAACCAGACGCTGGTGTTTATCGACGGGCGCGATGCCGCGCAGCTCTCTTGGTTCAGGCAACGCCCACGGCCGGGCGTCATGGACAAGCTCATCCTGGTCGGCGGGAACATCAAGGACAGCAGCGACGCGCTGGACGTGCGCGTCTATTTTGACCAGGGCGCCGTGCTGGTCAACAAGTTTGGCATTCGCCGGGTGCCGGCCATCGTTGACCAGATGCCGGGGAAAAAACTGCTGCGCATCACCGAAGTGGCCGTGGCCGATGACGGCCAGGAAATCACCAAAGGACCCAAATCATGAAGATCAAGACGACTGCACAGGCTGTCGTGGTCAGCGTCGCTGCAGCGCTGTATTCGCAGTTGCCGGCATACGCTTCGCCAGGCGCGGTAACCTTTACCCCGGAGCAGCAAGCGGCGATTGGCCAGATTGCCGCGGACTACCTGCGTGACCATCCCGATCTGCTGGTCGAGATGAGCGAGAAGCTGCAGCAGCGTGAAAACGCTGCCGAACAGCGCCAGGCGCTGGATGCGGTGCTGGCAAACAAACACATGCTGCTTAACGGCGATGCAGCGCCGACCGTGCGCCCTGACGGCGACGTCACCCTGATCCAGTTTTTCGACTATCAGTGCATCTGGTGTTCGCGCATGGCGCCGGTGGTGGAAGCGGTGATGGACAAGGACGCCGCGTTGCGTGTGGCCTTCCGGGAATATCCGATTTTTGGTGAACGCTGGCCGCTTTCCCGCGACGCCGCTATCCGAGGAGTGAGCATCTGGCGGCAACAGGGGGCTGACGCCTATGCCCGCTATCACCATGCGCTATTCAAGACGGGACACGCCGAGGGACAACTGACGCAGGCGGATATTCGGCAGGCTACGCAGCTGGCGGGGGCCGATGTGCAGAAGGTTGGCAGCACGGTCTCAGGCATCGGGGCGGAAACAGACCTGAAAGGCAATGCGGTACTGGCCGGTGATCTGGGTATCAGCGGCACGCCGGCGTTTATCGTGATGCCAACCCAACATGCCAACGCCGACAACACATCGGTGATGTACGGCGCGGTGGATGCGTCCACGCTGCAGGCGGCCATTGCAAAAGCGCGCGGCAAGACCGCGGGCAAGGCGGACAAATGAAACGCCCTGGCATGGCCGGTGTTGCAGTGGCGCTTGCCCTGGCTTTGGGCTGCACCGCTGCCCAGGCGAAAGATCCGACCTGCGACGGCCGCTGGATGAACCCCATCACCGATATCTGCTGGAAGTGCCTGTTCCCGATGACCATCGGCAAGACCGAACTGTCCAAAGGCGACCTGCCGGATACCAGTAACCCCAGCTCGCCGATACAGCTTTGTCCGGCGCCGCCGCCGCTTTTTCAGCGACCCGGTATCGCCATCGGGTTCTGGGAGCCGTTCGCCATCAGTGACGTCACGCGTGCGCCCGGCTGCATGGTCAATATGGGCGGGTTTTCCATTCCCATCCCGAAGGTGGGTACCGGTACGGGAACCAAGTTGGGCGTGAATAATCCCGGCACCTTCTATCACGTTCACTGGTACAAGTACCCGCTCATCAGCTGGCTCAACATCATCACCTCCGTCGGCTGCATGCAGGGCGGTGAATACGACATCGCCTACATGTCGGAGCTTGATCCGATGTGGAGAGACGACTCGCTGGCGCTATTTATCAGTCCGGAAGCCATATTGTTCGCCAATCCGGTGGCGCAAATGGCCTGCGCAGCCGATGCCATCGCCGCCGAGGTGCGCAAGCCGCTGGATGCGCTGTTCTGGTGTGCCGGCGGCCACGGCTCGATGTACCCGTTTTCCGGCAACCTGGTCAACGAGAGCAGCGGCCTCAACAGCGGCATTTTGCTGACCGAGCGCATGAATTTCAAACTGCACCGCCAGGGGATGATCTGGGACACCATCGGTGCCAACCGGGCGGTTTGCCACGAGTATCCGACCGTCATCATGCCCAAAAGCCGCTACCGCTATCAGATGGTCAACACGGTGCCCGACGCCAATGCGTGCCATCCGCTGGGGCGCAGCGTGATGCGCTGGCAGCTGGGCAAAGAGAAGCCAACCACCAAAAAGAACTACGGGTACCTGATATGGAAAAAACGCAATTGCGTCGTGCTCTGATGCCGGCGGCGTTGATGCTTGCCCTGGGGGCGCAGGCTGAGGAACGCAGCCGTCCGCTTGACCAGACGCCGGACGAGGTCGCCTATTTCGTCTCATTCTCCATCCCTGAGAAAAGCCTGGTTGCGCTGCTGCGCGGCGCACAGCGCGAGAGGGTGCCGGTTTACCTGCGCGGGCTGGTCAATGACGACATGAAAGCTACCGCGCAGGCGGTGTACCGGCTGGAGAACAAGTATGGCGTGGGCAGCGTCAATATCGACCCGCTGCGGTTCGCTCACTACGGCATTGCGAGCGTGCCGGCATTGGTCAGGCGCTGCGGCGAGAAGTTTGATGTGGTGTACGGCAATCTGGCCGTGCGCGACGGGCTGGAGCTTATCGATGCGCGCGGCGAGTGCGCCAAAACGCGCAGCACCCAACAACCACAATAAAAAGAGCAGTACCAATACCGGGGTTTTCAACACCAGGGAAACCCCACCGCAGAGAACCGTCAGGGCGGCCCAGGAGGTGACATGACATTACGACAAGCGCTATCTCGCACCTTGCTCGGCAGCCTGCTGGCGGCCTGTTCGGCTAATCCGGTCTTTGCCGGTGACAACGACACGAGCGAAGGTGAAGCTGCAGCCTCCGCTGCGCTCAGCGGTGCACAGAAGGGGGCCGGGCAGGTGAAGCCGGAGCAGTATTTTGACCGTTACACCGATAACCCGCCGGAAAGCGGCTATTACCAGGGCGGGACGCAGACGGATACCGATATCGGCGCCAAAGGGCAACAGGCGCTGGCACAGACCGAGCTCGGCAAGGAAATGCGCAAATCTTTCATCAACAACCCTGCCGACAAGATTGATTACGACTCCGACATGATTAAACGCAGTGACGACATCCGCAAAGACGCGGACGTCATCGCCGCCGGCGTCGGGCCAAAATGCGTCAAGCAGGTGGTAAGCAAGGTCACCTACACGTCGCGCAGCTGCCGGCAAGCCAAGAACGTGAGCGCCGACTGCCGCCGTGAGGCGCATATCGAGACGCGTGAAAAGCGAGTAAAAAAACAGCAGCAGGCGTCCGTGCACGTCGACATGCCTGGCGGCTGGGGAACCCGGTGGCAGGGCAAGCTGGTGATGCCGATAAAAGGGCGGTTGCTGGCCGTTGACGTCTCGGCGTCCATGCCCATTCCCTACAACCAGCGCTGTAACAAACAATGGGGCAGTGACTGCCGAAGCTCGGTCGCGGAGACATTTTCCATCATGGGGCGCGCGCTGCCGGTCACGGTGACGTCGCTGCCCAGCCGCGACGAACAGTGCAGCGGCGGGAAAAACAGCCACTGCAGAACCACGTACAGAGACGGCAGCAGCACGGTCAAGGCGCGATTTGACGTCAATATGGACGTCGACGCGGGGCAGTCATTCCCGGTCATCAAGACGTCGAAAACGTCCGGCAGCGGTGCGAACAAGGGATTTGGCGTCAGCGTTACGCTGACGTTTGAGGTTGAGGAAACCGTTGCCGATCCTGTCGTGACATGGACGGAGTCCTGCACGGCCGACAAGTCGCGAGACGTCCTGCTCAACACGCAATGTGTGGCGCCCGGCGGCAACCGCACGGTCACGGTGGACGGACAGAACTACACGCTCTATCAGGACTGCTGGGCCTGGAAGGAGGATTATCAGGTGTTTGAGGATGACGAAAACAGCTGTCAGCGGTACGAGAACGACAAGAATTGCACGGTCGGCACGCGCAGCTGCCTGCAGAAAGTCGGCGACTTTTGCGTACGCGAATCTATCAGCTACCAGTGCCAGCACACCGTCAGCGGCGAAGGCTGGCTGTGCGGCGACAAATTCTATTGCGATGACGGCAGCTGTGCGTCCATCAAGGACGAGAAGAACAACGACTTCAAGGCGGCCGTTTCTCAGCTAGCCGCGCTGGCGGCGGCCGGCAAGGACGTGGCCGGGCTTGACCCCAACACCATCCGCTTCTTTACCGGCAAGCCCATGTCGTGCCGCAAAACCGCCATCGGGTTCAGCAACTGCTGCAAGGGCGGCGGTTGGGGGCACGGTGTCGGGCTGGCGCACTGCAACGATGAGGAAAAGGCCATCGGCAAGGCCAAGGAACGCAAGCTGGTTATCGATGTCGGGGAGTATTGCTCGAAAAAGGTATTGGGTGCCTGCCTGCAGAAAAAACACAGCTATTGCGTCTACGACAGCCTGCTGGCGCGCATCGTGCAGGAGCAGGGCCGCCAGGGCCAGTTGGGTATCGGGTTTGGCAGCGGCAAAAGCCCGGACTGCCGCGGCATGGTGATGGCCGAGTTCGAACGGCTCAAGTTTGACCGCATTGATTTCAGCGATTTTTACGACGAGCTGCAGGGCAAGGTGAAGCTGCCCGACCAGGATGCGCTCTCAGCGCGTATCCGTGAGCAAATCAGTCGCAACATCCAGAAGGGGAGCCCGTGATGAAGCTGATGGAACGCACGTTGTGTCTGGCGTTGCTGCTGCCTGCGCTTATGGCGGCGGCAGCGCAGGACGACGAGCCGGCGGGGTATGTCGATAAGCCGGTCAAGGGCTGGTACTGGTACGACAAGAAGACAAAACCGCCGAAGAACGCGCCGCCGGTGCCTGCACCAGCACCGCCGCCCGCATCACCCACTGAACGGCTGGCGCGTATCGAGAAAATACGCAAGGAACTGCTTATCACGGCGGTGCTCGATCCGCAGCCGGAAAACATACGGCGCTACAAGGTGGTGCAGGACTTTCTGGTCAACAAGGCCAGCGCATTCAGCGCTACCTGGCAGAAGGTGCTGCTGGACTACCCGGAGCTGGACTACAACCTCAAGCACCCCTTCTACAACGGGGCGGCGCCTATCGAATATGCCAGGGAGCGCCAGGCGCTGGCGCGCGCTATCGACCAGGTCAACCAGCGCTACGGGGTGTTCTTGTTCTATCGCGGCCAGGAGCCGCTGGATAACAAGCTGGGCAGCGTGGTGAAGGAGTTTGCCGCGCAGTATGGGTTGCACCTGGTGCCGGTGAGTATCGATGGCCGCATCAGCGCGGATCTGCCGGACAGCCGAAGGGATGCCGGTCAGGCCAAAAAAATGGGTATCAGGCATTTTCCGGCCATCTACCTGGTGGAGCCGGGGGCGGGGACCTACAAGCCGCTGGCCTACGGTTTTATCACGCAGGATGACCTGGCACGGCGCGTGCTGAATGTCGTCACCGATTTCAAACCCCGTGACTGAACGAAACAAGGAGTAGGAGATGAAACAGATGGGCAATATCGACCCCAACCCGTTCGGTATCGGGGCATCAACAACAGGAGAGCGGAAATGGCCAAGGCGATGCGCGCCATGTGGCGCATGAAACGAAAGGCGGAACAGAAGCAACTGAATCGATTGGCTTTTGGGGTGTTACGCACCCTATGGGCTGAGTCACCGTGGCAAGTTATTACGCTGCTTGCGTTGCGCTCGGTCGTCAGTTGGTTAGTTATCTGGGGGCTCCTTTTTGCTTGTTTAGGCTGGATATTGCTGTGTTCCTGGCTGCCCTCGTTCGGGGCGTTTTATGACGCGCTCTCCACTATTGGGCGTGAGGAATTTATCAGGCAGAGCCAACAGTTTGCTTCCTTCCTAGGGGGCTCAGGTTGCATCCAAACGGGTCTGTTGGCTTTGTTCGTCGGGGCTATTTCAATGTGGTCGAAGTGTGTAAACGTTGCTCGTCGTGAGCAGCGTGACCGTGGGCTGCAAAAGCAGGCTTCATCGCTGGCCGGGGGAGATAATGATGACAAAACGACACATTAGCCCCGCTGAGGTTGAGCGAGATTCGCAGGGGTACTGGACGCACCCGGCGATGCGCGCGGTTGATCTGGAAACCGCCGCGGACTTCTCGGGCTGGCTGCGCGAGCAGGATCTGGAAGCGTGGGTAATGCTGATGCGCGATGAAGACCCCGCTCTGTTTCTGGCCGGCTTTGATGACGAGGATTGGGATGCATCCGGCTGGATGCCGCGACCGCCGGCCGGTGATGGCTGGTTCCTGGGCTCGCTGCACGATCACGACGATGGCCCCGTGTGTATCTAGCTGCGTCCGACGGCGTCCCAATGGCGTGATGTGATTGAGCGGGTTGATCTGTAACCAATGTAGAGAGAAATACCGATGAAAAGAGGAAATTGGCGGTAGTGGGTATCTGTGTGGTTCTGACGACACTGGCCGCTCGGGCAGAACCGGAGGGATCACGCGAGCGGACAGCGCGATTTTTGGCGGCGCTGCAGGGCTTCAGCGTTGACATGCAGACCGTTCTGACAGACATCGTGCAGATCCAGGCGCAGAGATGTCGTCACGCGGTCACCGTTGAGGATTTGAAAGCGCTGTCGGCCAACGATGAGCACTATTTCTCGCTGTTACGCGCGGTCATGACGGACAAGACCTATCCGCAGTCCGAGGACTATCGTCAGCAGATGAACCGACACTTCGGCGAATGCCGATAATGCAGGAGCAATGGGATGACGACATGTAAACGCTGGGGCGTACTGGTTGCAGCGCTGCTGGTCGTGGCTACCGTCGCGCACGCCGGGCTGCGCGACGAACTGCAGGCGCTGGAGCAGGGAAAGCCGGATGCTTTGTCTCTCGGTGATGCCGGGCGCGTTTCGCCGGCAGCGGGCGTGCAGGGGAAAGATAAGACGGCTGCCGCGCCCAGGCGCGGACGGGTTGACTACCGGCTGCGCGACGGTCGCAGCATCAATATCGCGCAGTGGCAGGTGGTGCATTTCATTCGCTCGGACTGCCCGTACTGCCACCAGTTCAATCCGGTGCTCCGGGCGGTAAGCGCGCAGCTGAACCTGCCGGTGTTTGTCTACAGCTTCGACGGCAAGGGCGATGCCACTTTCCCCGACGTGTTGCCGGCCAATGACACCGTGATTAACGACTTCTTTGCCGAACTGCCAAAGGCCACGCCCACCGACTTTCTGGTCAACCGCGAAACGCTGGTTGCCATTCCGCTGTCGCAGGGCGCCATCAGCGACGAGGTGCTGAAGCAGCGTATTGACGAGAGCTTTGCCATGGCGCTGCGTATGGGGGTGCTGTGAGGGCATTTATCGCGCAGCCGTATCGCCAGATGGGCTATGCGGCCTTGCTGGTACTGGCGGCAATGGGGCTCCGGGGATGGTGTGCCGACATGGTGTGGCTGTCGCTGCACCTGCCGGGGCTGGAATGGCTGGACGCCACAGCGCTGCCGGTGCTCCGCTGGGACGGGGTGGTAAAGGCGCTCATCTGGGCGGACATGGGACTGGCGCTGTTGGCAACGGTGGTGTTTTACGTGCAGCTGTTGCTTGCAATTTTCCGCGGCGTGCGGCGGCTGCTTAACAAATTCGGGGCGGACGGGAGACGCAGAAATGAGAAAAAATAACCTCTACGGCCTGCTGGCTGCAGGTGTCTTGCTTGCCAGTAGCGCGCAGCCGTCGCACGCCGGCATTCAGGGTGACCTCAACAAGTTCTTTGACCAGATGGGCGACGGCGGCGCCAACGTGACGCAGGCGGCGGCCTGGCAGGGGCAGTCGGCGGGTTACCTGACCGGGGGCAACCTATTCATGCGCATGCCGGTGCGTAACATCCAGCTGATTTCCGTGACGCTGCCCGACATCAAATCCGGCTGCGGCGGCATTGATGCCTATCTGGGGTCATTCTCTTTCATCAATACCGACCAGCTCAAGATGATGGGCAAGCAAATCCTCAGCAACGCCGTGGGGTACGCGTTCGACCTGGGGCTGGAAACCGTGTGCCCGCAGTGCAAGGCCATCAAGGACAATCTGCAGAACATGCTCACCTCCATCAACAACATGAACATCTCGACCTGCCAGGCCGCACAGTCGATTGTCGGCGGCCTGTGGCCGAAAACCCAGGAAGCCTCGAAGAAAATCTGCCAGGACATCGGCGGCCAGCACGACATGTTCTCGGACTGGGCGGCCTCGCGGCAGGGGTGCGGCGTGGGTGACGAGACCGACAAGGTGTTCAGCAAGGCGACGCCGGAAGAGAAAAAACGCATTCCCCGCAGTCGCAACCTGACCTGGTCCACCTTCGAGAAAATCAATCAGTTCATCAGCGACGACAGGGAACTGAAGGAACTCGTCATGTCGATGGTGGGCACGGTGATATACGACGAAAAGGGTAACCCCACGTTCCTGGCACCCAGGGGCGGCAGCGAGGCGCTGTTCAATACCCTGCTGAACGGCGGCACCGCCAAAATCTATCGCTGTAACGACAACAGCGAGTGCCTCAAACCCTCGGCCAGCGAGTTTACGCTCGCAACTGACAAAGGCATGACGTCACGCGTGCGCAACATCATTCAGGAGGTGTTTCGTAAAAGCCGCAGTGATGCCAGCCTGACCCATGAAGAGAAGGCTCTGGTGGCCAGTACGCGCGTCAAGGTGCTGCGTTACACCATTGACTCGGCATCGCTGGGGCTGGATGCGACGGTGGTGACCTCGCTCTCGGAATATATCGCCGCCGATATGGTGATGACCTACATCAACGGCCTGCTGGATGTAGCCGAGACGGCGGCGTCGGGCACCCTCAATACCGAAGACGAAAACGCGCGGTTCCGCGAGAACCTGCTGTCGGTACGCAATCAGCTGGGTCAGCGCGTGCAGCGCATTCAGGTGCAGCAAAACGGCGTGATGGAGCTCGAGCAGAATCTGGGGTACATGCGCCAGCAGCTCTCCAGCAGCCTGACCGACAAGACCCTGAGCAACTACGAATTTGGAGGCTGACGGATGGATATCTGGGTGACGGGTAACGGCAGCATCATCACCATGGGCCTGAACTTTGTGGCGACGATGGTCAATACCGCCGGCTGGCGCAGTATCCTGTGGCTGGCCGAGACGCTGGGCGTGCTGACCTGCCTTATTGCCTTTGTGCGCACGCATGATGCGAAGGTGATGTTTGGCTGGGGACTGACGTTCGTCATCGTCACCTCCGCCTTGCTCACGCCGCGCGCCACCGTGGTGGTCAACGACCTTAACCGGCCGCAGGAAATAGGGCGGGTCGACAACGTCCCGATGGGGCTGGCGGTGCCGATGTGGCTGATGACGACGGCCTCCATCACCCTGTCGACCGGGTTTGAGGATATCCTGCATCTGCCGGCAGAGCGGGCCTACTCGCAAACCGGCATGATGTTCGGCACGCGCCTGATGCAGGAATCGTTCGTCGTCAGACTCAAGAATGAGGTGCTGGCGGAGAACTTCAACGAATACGTGAAGAACTGCATCATCCCCGATGTGCAGCTCAACCACAAATACACGGTCAGCCAGCTGATGCAGTCCAGGGACATCGATGCCCTGATATTCAAAAAGCCCAGCCCGCTGCGTGGCATCATGTTCAACACCGGTACGGACACGGTTTACAAATCGTGCATCGAGGTCACCCCCACCATCCGCAGTCAGATAGCGGCGGAAAGCGGACAAAACGGCGGCAGCTTCCTGCGACTGGTGCAACGCATGCTGCCGGGGCTGCGCAACAATACCACGGTACTGCCGCAGTACCTGGAAGGGTCATACAACTACTTCTTTGAGGCAGGCAAGTCGTCGAGCGACATCCTCAAGCAAAACGTGATGATTGCCGGCATCAAGCGCGGCCTTAACAGCTACAGTCGCTCGATGGGCGACATGGGGTCGCTGGTCGACATGAACTCGGAAATGTCGCTGATGAAGCTCAAACTCACCCACCACAGCGGCTACCAGATGGCAAGCCAGGTGATGCCGCTGCTGCATACGGTATTCATGGTGATGTTCGTTTGCCTGTTCCCGTTGATGTTGCTGTTGCTGTTTGTGCGCGAGATGACCTGGCCGGTGGTGAAAAGCTACCTCGGGTGGTTCGCCAGCCTGATGATGTGGCCACTGATGTTCTCCATCCTGAACTTCATCGTCAACTTCACCAGTGCCTATATGCTCAAGGGCGCCGGCCCGACGCTGTCCAACGAGAACCAGGTGATGTCTGATGCCACCACCCTGGCGGGCGTTGCCGGCTGGCTGACGCTGACGGTGCCGTTCCTCTCTAACTACCTGTTCACCCGCATCGGGCAGGGGGTGGCCAGCGCCGGTTCGTACGTGGGCAACGCGCTGATGAGCGCCACGGCGGGCGATGCCGGGAATGTGGCGAGCGGCAACTACAGCATCAATAACCAGTCGGTCGACAACGTCAACGGCTTCAAGACCGACCTGAACCGCGTCTGGCGCAGCGGTCAGACCACTACGCAGCTGGGCAACGGCGCCACCGAAACCCGTACTGCAGATGGCCAGCATGTGTATCAGACCGGGGAGGCGATGTCGAAACTGCCGGTCGACATCAACTTCGACCACCATCGCGCCTCGGCCGCCCAAAAGCTGACGCGGGAGAGCGAGGTGCAGACCCAGACGGCGCTGGAAGGCTACAATCACTCGGTTACTGAAACCGGCGGCAAGCTGCGCCAGTTCCACGACCAGTTCGGCAACAGCGACAGCACCACGCTGGCGGCGCAGACCGGCATGTCGACCGTCGATGCGCAGCGCATGAACAAGGCGATTGCGGTCGTAGAGGCGCACGCGAAGCGCAATCATATCTCCTTCGATCAGGGCTTCACCGAACTTGAAACCAAGGCCAGGTCTCTCAACGTAAATGCGGGGGCCAAAGCGGCGTTTGTCGTTGATAGCGAAAAAGCGGCGCTTGGGAAAGTAGCGTCACTAGCGTTTGGAGGGTCCGTCAGGGGAGATCTTCATGCTGGTATTGAAGGCACCGGCAGTTCAGGTAGCTCGGCCCAAACCTCGCAGGGTGGGCGCAACACCACGGATGCAGGTCACGATATCTCCGCCAGTGATGCCAAGACCTTCAGTGAGGGGCTGGACGTGATGCGCAATTACAGCGTCAACTACAACGGCCAGCGGGTCGACAATGCTGCAGCCGGCCTGATGCAACAAATCTCTGCCGGACTGACAACCAGCGACAGCCACTACCAGCAGTTCACCGACAGCCAGACCCGCACGCACGAGTTCCAGCAGATGGCATCGAACACAGATACGCTCAGCGCGCAGGCACGAAGCAACTACACGCAGGAGTTTGTGGGGTATGTGCACGGCAAGCTGTCTGATGATGAGGCGCGCGAGGTGCTGACCAACACCAACAGCGAGGCGGTGCGCATGCGCCGGGAAGACCTGGCGGAGGCGTTCGTCGAGGACAAACTGCGCGGACGACTGGACACGCACTATGACCGGGCGGCCAGCCATGTCGGCGACGGTATCCACGCGCCTGGTAACGCGGCGAAAGCGCAAGGCGGGGCATACGGTGCGGCAATGGGAGATATTGATGCCAGGGTTGCCGATGCGCACATCAAAAAGGACGTGAAGGTGCAGGTCGGTAATATGATGGAAAACACCACGCAACGCATGAATGATAATGAAGATCTGGTTAATTATGATAAAGGCGATGTGGAAAAAGGCCTGAATAATAATAAAACAAACTTTAACCAACAGAATAAAGATTATACTATAAAGCATCATGCGGCGGAATTACATCAGGCGAAGTTTACTGATCCCCGTGATGATAAAAATGCTGATTATTTGGAGCAAGCGAAAGAACTGCTGAATAAACAAAAAGGCGGTAAAGATGAAACAAAGTGAGGTTCGTGAAGAAGTCGCGATGATCGTCAAGGCGATCAAGGAAAGTGATGCTGAGGTGCCATCTTTTTCAGAAGGCATGCGCCCGTCTCTTATTTATTTTTGCCTTGTTCATTTGATAATGCTTGTTGGAATGATTCCTATGGTGCTTTTTGAGAGGCGCATAGACAGTAATTTTTACTGCAGTATGTATTTCTTCTCGGTTTTATTTAATTTGGGGTTTGGTTCGCTTATATATTCGTATCATATGCAGTACTTGATGATCCCGGAAGAAACAAGGAGAAAATCTCGTCTGTTGGCCATGTTAAGAGAAAAAGTCTCTCACTATGCTTATTTCCATTTTGGCATATTGCTAACCGTATCAGCCTATTGCTTACCGGATGGAATGGCTTCATTACTTCCATTAGTACAAATACCGTTATTTTTTATAACCGTGTTTGTTCTCCTCTTTGATCTGGGGCGATTCAACCTCCCCAGCCTGGCAGGGTTAGTCGATGCAGCGAAGGACGAGTTAAAAAACAAAGAGTTGCAAGAGTTTCTCAATGGTGTAAACAAGGAAGAACGATGAAATCTACTCAAAAAATAATGATGGTAGCTCTGGTCAGCAGTACGCTGGCTCTTTCTGGGTGCGGCGCCATGAGCACCGCCATCAAAAAGCGTAACCTCGAGGTCAAGACTCAGATGAGCTAGACCATCTGGCTCGAACCGACCAGCGAGCGGACCGTGTACCTGCAGATCAAGAACACCTCTGACAAGGACATGAGCGCGCTGCAGGCGAAAATCGCCGATGCCGTCAAGGCCAAGGGCTATGTTGTGGTCAGCAACCCCGCCTCGGCCTACTACTGGGTACAGGCGAACGTACTCAAGGCGGACAAGATGGATCTGCGCGAGGCGCAGGGCTTCCTGAGTCAGGGCTATGAGGGCGGCGTGGCCGGCGCGGCGCTCGGCGCGGGGATCACCGCCTACAACTCCAATTCCGCCGGTGCCACCCTGGGTGTCGGTCTGGCCGCCGGCCTGCTCGGTGCCGCCGCCGACGCCCTGGTTGAAGACACCAACTACACCATGGTCACCGATGTGCAAATCGCCGAACGCACCACCGCCAGCGTGCGCACCGACAACGTCGCGGCGCTGCGCCAGGGCACATCCGGCGCCAAGGTGCAGACCAGCACGCAGCAGGGTAATCAGCACAAGTACCAGACCCGGGTGGTGTCCAACGCCAACAAGGTCAATCTTAAGTTCGAGGAAGCCAAACCGGTGCCCGAAGACCAGTTGGCCAAGTCGATTGCCAATATCTTGTAAATACACGTCGGCCCGGTTGGCCGAGCCGCTTTCAGGGATGAATGAGATATGAATGTCAAACAGCTATTCCCCGCCATCAGCTGGATACTCACCGTTTTTATTGTGCGACATTCCACGACGATAGTTATTGGCGAATCGAGAAATTACTACGATTTGTTGTTAAGCATTTTCTGCTTTATCGGTGTGTGGCAATCGCTGAATTTAATAAAACGTTTTTTCGCTTGGTTTAATGGGCGGTCAGGTGGTAATTAATACAAAGCTTTTATCCTTTGAGTAAGCGGTGGGTTATTACTCAGAAAATTGCACCGAGAATTAAAGCAGCGAGAAGCTTCTCAGCTCTGAGGTATCCCGGAAAGGGGATAAAATAACTGTAAAGGAGCGTCGATTAGCGGAATGAACCCATGGTGCAGGTAAAAATTGGCTGCCTGTGTATCTTTGGCATCTACCGTTAACGCGTAAGCGCCAATATCGACGTTTGCAGCTCTTATCAGAGCATCTGCCAGCAGTGCGCCGCCAATACCCTGACCGGAATAACGCAGATCGACAGCCAGGCGGCCCAGGCGGATCACCGGAATGGCGGGATATCGCGGCAGCTTCTTTTGTTGCTTTTCGGGGATTGTGGGCAACATGACGTTGGCCGCCGCCAGGGTATAAAACCCGACAATATCCCCCGTGCTGTCCAGGGCGACATAGCAGGTTGTGATCCGTCGACGACTATCTTGTGACACCCGTTGATGGAAGTAGCTGTCGATTGCCACAGAAGCACTACGGAACGATTTGCGATCGAGGCTCTCCGGCAATCTGACGACCGTCAGGGGAGTACCACTCACTCTTCACGCCCGAAATGGTGCTTGTGACGCTCAAATGCCCGATTCAGCGCGGCATTTGCCACAGGGGGATGAATCAGCGCCTCGGCAAAGCGCCGCTCGTCTTCCATCGATAGCCTGATCGTGGTCGTTTGCTCAATGGCTTTTGCTGCCGCTTCCTGAACCGCTGATATGACAAAATCGGTCATCGAGCGACCTTGCAGTTCTGCTGCCCGTTTCAACATATCCCGAAGCTCTGGTGTGATGCGCGCTTCGAGTCGCGCTGATGTTGTAGATGCCATGATAAATACCTCCTTATGTATTGTACGGCCGATTGCCGTACAAGTAAACCCGCACCCTTCGAAGGAAAGCATACGATGATGTTTGAGCGAGTTCACCGTCATTGCCGATGCCTGCTTGTCGGTTTGTTTTTGATGGTCTGTCATACAGGCGCCCAGGCCGCCAGCGTTATGACGGGATTTTCACCCGGCGGCACGGCGCAGCAGGTGGTACTGGCCGCCATTGGCAGTGCGCAGGCGTCCATCGACATGGCGGCCTACAGCTTTACCAGTAAACCCATCGCCACCGCGCTGCTCGCCGCCCAAAGGCGCGGCGTCAGGGTGCGGGTGGTGGCCGACCGCAAGGCCAACAGCAAGTATACGGCCGTGACCTTTTTGGCCAACCAGGGCGTGCCGGTGCGCCTCAATGACCGCTACGCCGCGATGCACCATAAATTTCTGGTCATCGACGGTCGCTCGGTGCAGGCGGGGTCCTATAACTACTCGGCGAGCGCGCATGCGCGTAATGCCGAGAACGCCCTCTGGCTGCAGGATATGCCGCCGGTGGCCGCTGATTTTTCACGTGAGTTCGCCCGCCTGTGGGACGAGGGTGAGCCTGTTTTGCGGAGATACTGAATGAGTCTTAACACCCGCGACTTTACCCAGGGCGGTCAGGTCCTCAAGTACATGATTGGCATGTTCCTGCAAATCATGAACATCGCCACGTTCTGGATATTGATGGCCTCGCTGGCCGTGTTTGCGCTGTGGGTCGGTTTGTCGATGCGTTTTGAGCAAATCATCCACGGCGGCAGTTACTGGTTGGTCAAATGGGTGGTGCTGCCGTTTCACCGGCAATTCCCCTCCGGCGCCGGCAACACCATGACCTTTCACTGGACACGGCCGCAAACCGGTCAGGTCGTCGAGTTCAAGTTCACGGCGGCGCAGGTGGTGGCCGATCGCTATTTCCAGCAGCAGGGCAATCTTCTCAAGGAGGTGGCCTTCTGGGGCTGGGGCGCGGCCAGCGTCACCTTTACGCTCGGTTTTCTCGCCGTGTTCTGGTATCTGGGCGGTCGCGGCAAGAAGCAGCGGCAGAACGAGATGGTCGGCGGCCGTGAGCTGGTCGACGACGTGAAAGTAGTCAACAAGATCCTGAAGAAGCACGATCGGCTGTCGCCGCTCGCCCTGTGCGGGCTGCACCTCATCAAATACAGCGAGATGCAGAACATCGTTATGCACGGCACCGTCGGCGCCGGCAAAAGCACCATGATCAACAACCTTTGCCGCCAGCTGCGCGCACGCGGCGACAAGGTGATGATTTACGACAAGGGCGGCAACTTCCTGCCGCTGTTCTACCGGGCAAACAAGGACATCATCCTCAACCCGTTTGACGCGCGCTGCGCCGCCTGGGATTTATGGGACGAGTGCCGCACGGTGGCGGATTTCGAGAACTTCGCCAAGACCCTGTTGCCTGACGCGCCGAGCGGCGATCCTTTCTGGCTGCTGGCCGCCCGCCGGCTGTTTGCGGAAGTGGCGCGGCGCCTCGCCAAAATGAATGAGCGCAACCTGCGCACCCTGATGAAAAAATTGCTGTCGGTCTCGCTTGAAGACCTGCGCACCTTCCTCAAGGACACCGATGCTGCCAACCTGGTGGACGGCAGCGTCGAGAAAACCGCCATGACCATCCGCATGGTACTCACCAGCTATGTCACCGCGCTGCGCTTTCTGCAGGGGTTGGATGAGGAGGGCAAGCGCCCCTTCAACCTGCGTGACTGGGTACACACTGTGGACATGGACGGCGACAACGGCTGGATCTTCATCACCAGCGACGGACGCCATCACGAGGCGCTCAAGCCGCTGCTGACCGCGTGGCTGCACATGCTGATGGTCAACGTGCTGGGGTTGCGCCCGGACGCCGACCGCGAGCGGCGCATCTGGCTGTTGCTTGACGAGCTGCCGTCGTTGCACAAGCTGCCGATACTCGGCGAATACGTAGCTGAAGCGCGCAAGTTCGGCGGCTGCACCCTAGTGGGGCTGCAGAACTACCCGCAGCTGGAGACTCAATTCGGCCGCGAGGGCGCCGCCGATATCTGGGATTTGCTCAATACCCGCGTGTTCGGCCGCGCGCCCAGTGCGCACGTGGCCAAGTTCGTGCAGGAAGAGCTGGGTGAAAAACGCCACCTCAAGTTCCGCGACCAGTACAGCTACGGCGTCGATATCATTCGGGACGGCGTGCAGTTTTCCAAGGATGAAGTCAACGAACACCTGGTGAGCTACTCGGATATCCAGAAGCTGGACGACCTGGAGTGCTATATCACCCTGCCGGGCCGGCTGCCGGTGGTGCACATGAAGATGACGCGTGAGCACTTTTCTGTTGTGGCCGAGGCGAGCGTGCCGCGCGACGTCGACGCGGTGATGGACGAGGATATCGAAGCATTGCTGGAAGGCGGCGACACGCTGCAGGGGTTGACCGGCAACGCGGTGGCGGCGCTGTTTGAAGAACGTCCGATAGTTGCCGGCGCGCAGGTACCGCCGGCGGCGGCCGCGCAGGCGCCCGAAGCGGATGATGAGGCGGAGGGGCGTGGTACGGATATCGCGCCGCCGTCTCCCGCCGCTGCGCAGGCGGCCACCCCGCAGCCAGAGAAAAACGGCGCAGCAGGCAAAGAGGTGCCGCCCGAGCTGGCGGACGAAGACCAGATGGTTAAGCCTGCCGTCAAGGTATTTGAAACCGGAGTGGAGCGATAACCATGCTATCCGTCTCAGCGGTCAAGTCGGCCGCCAACGCCGCCGGCTACTACGAGCAGAAAGACAACTACTACTTTATCGGCGAGATGGCCACCGAGTGGCTCGGCACCGGCGCCGAGAGCCTGGGGCTTGAAGGGCCGGTCAAGGGCGAGGTGTTCAGGGCGGTGCTGGAAGGCCATCTGCCGGATGGGGGTGACCTGTCGCACATGAAAAACGGCAAGAACACCCATCAGCCGGGCCTCGACCTGACCTTCTCGGCGCCCAAGAGCGTGTCGGTGCTGGCGCTGGTTGCCGGTGACACGTTCCTGATTGGGGCGCACAAGCGGGCGGTGGCCGCCACGCTTAACGAGCTTGAGAAGTTTGTCTCGACGCGCACCATGACGGACGGCGTCAGCGCGCTTGAGCAGACCGGTAACCTGGTGGTGGCGACGTTTTTGCACGACACCTCGCGCAACCTCGACCCGCAGCTGCATACCCACGCCATCGTGGCCAATGCCACGCTGGCGGCCGGCGGCTGGAAAACGCTCTCCAGTGATACCAAAGCCGGCAGTGGTTTTAACAACATCCTCTGGAAGGAGCAGGTGAGTATCGGTGCGATGTACCGCGGGTTTATGCGCGGCGAACTTGAAGCTGCCGGCTACCTGCTGCGTGACGCCGGCCCGCACGGCATGTATGAGATTGACGGGGTGCCGACCGAGCCCTTTTCGTCACGGCGCCAGGACATTCTCGCCGCAGCGGGGAGGGATGCCGGCAGCCGGGAGAAAACCCGGGCGGCGCTCGATACCCGCAAGGCCAAGGACTTTACCTGCATGGATGACGTGCGCGATTACTGGCGGCAGAAGCTGAAGGATGAGCTCGGCTTTGATTACGCGGCTTTTAAGGCGGAGGTTGACGCGCGGGCGGCGGATAAGACCGCGGAGCCGGCGCCGCAGACCGCCGCGGCCGCGCTGCTGGCGGCCCGTACGCAGCGTCAGGCGGCGCAGGACGATGCCATGACACCGGCGCAGGCCGTGGAGCAGGCGATAGCCGTCGTGTCCAAAAGCGCGGTTCGCTTTGGCATTGACGCGGTGCTGACCGCGGCACTGGGTCGCCTGCCGATGCGCGAAGGGGTGTATGGCGCCGTGCGCACGGAAATCGAGACCGCGGTGGCGCGCGGCGCGCTGCTGGCAGTGGACGGTGCGCAAACGCTGTTTACGTCGGCGGCACATGTGCGGGACGAGCAGCGATTGTCTCAGCTCGCCGCCCGGCTGGCAGCGGGGCGGGTGGATACGCCGGCGCCTGCGCAAGCGACCGGCATCGTCGCGCAGTGGGCGCAGGCAGGCAGGGGGCTGACGCTCATCGATGCGCGCGGCGGCCAGGCGTTTCAGGCAGACCTGCTGGCACGCTTTGGTGAGGCGGCGGCGCAGGCCGGGCGCGAGAGCGTGGTGGTGGTGGCGAGCCGGGTGGCCCGGTCGCGCCTGAAGGGGGCGGACGTGGGCACGGTGATGACGGTGGAAGAGGTCGCCGAGCGCGGCCTGCCCGCGTCTTCGCTGGTCTCATTGCCCGAGTCGGAGCAACTGAGCGTGCCGCAGCTCCATCAGGTGCTGCAGGCGGTTGACCGCAGTCAGGGTGTGGCCGTCGTACTGGATACGCATGCGCGGCGCGCAACCGGATTCGGCGCCGAGGTGCTGCGCGCCGCCGGCGTCACGCAGCTCAAAACCGCCGAGCGCCAGGAAAATGCCACGGTGACGCTGGTGCAAAAGGATACGGTGGATGACCGCCTGCAGGTTGCCGCCCGGCACGTGGCGAAGCAGACGGCCGCCGGGCTGGCAGTGGTGGCGCAGGCGGGCAATGCCCGCACGCGCGCCCAATTAACGCAGGCCATTCGGACCGCGCTGGGTGAGGAAGGCGTACTCGGCGCCACGCTCAGGACGGTTGATACGCTTTCGCCCGTGTGGCTGGACGCCGGCACGCGGCAAAACCGCGGGACTTACAAGGTGGGGATGGTGCTGGAGCGGGTAGAGGGCAAAAACGTGCTTGAGCGCATGACGGTGGTGGGTGTCAGCAAGGAGACCCACAAACTGTCGGTCGAGGACGCAAACGGGAACCGCAGCGGTCTTTCGATAAACGCCATCGACAGCAGTTACCGCCTCTGGCAGCCCACGTCACTGACGCTGCAGAAAGGTGAGCGGGTCAGGGCGACCGGCGAGCTGGGGCATACCCTGCGCGCCGGGGCCGAGCTGCGGGTAGTCGGCATCAAACCCAAAAGCCTGCTGTTTCGGGAGCGGCTGGTTGTCGAAGACGCGCAGGGCAAGCGTGCGAACATCCCGCTGACCGGTGCCCCGCTGAAGATGGACTACGCCTATACCGAATCGCTGGGGGCGAGCCGCAAAACGCAGGGGCAGGTGGTGGCTGTGCTGGCCGGCAAGGAGGTCTCGGACGCCACGGTCAACCAGTTGCGGCGCAGCGGAGACGCCATCCTCGCCTTCACGCCGCTCTCGGAGGCGGACATCACCGCCAGGCTCACGCACACGCGCACCTCGGTGACGGTCACGCAGGGGATGCAGGCGCTCAGCGGCAAGGATGACGTCACCGACGCCCTGCGCAGCCTGCAGCAGGCGCGCCTGACGCCGACGACGCGTGCGGTGGGGCTTGCTATCGAAAAGGCGACGGGCACAAACGTGATGTTCTCCGCGCTGAAGGTGGCGGCCCTGGCCGGGCAGATGGACGAACGCGTCACTCCGGATGTGGCGCTGGGTGAGCTGGCGCGGCTTGAGCGGCGCGGGGACATTATTGCCCTGTCCACCGTTCAGGGACGCGGTGACACCTATATCCGGCGCGAGAGCTGGGAGCAGGAGAAAACGGTGCTGCGGCATATCGCCGAGGGGAAGAACAGCCTGCCGCCGTTGACAACAAACAGTGGCCTAACCAATCACGAGGGTGACCCCAGCCAAACGGGGAGAGTTGCGGACCCGTACCCGAACCTGACTCAGGGACAGCGGCAGGCTGCAGAGATGATACTAACCAGCAAGGACCGCTTTGTCACTATCCAGGGCTATGCCGGGGTGGGTAAAACCACCCAGTTCAAGGTGGTCGCCGCCGCGCTGGCAAGGCTCGACAACCCGCCGCAGGTGGTTGGGCTGGCGCCGACGCACCGAGCGGTCAGCGAGTTGACCGCGGCGGGTATCCCGGCGCAGACCCTCGCCAGCTTCCTCAGCGAGCAGTCACGCGCGCAGGAAGGCGGTGAGAAGCCGGACTTTTCCCGTACGGTGTTCGTGATGGACGAAAGTTCAATGGTGGGCAACCGCGATATGGCTACCGCCGTCTCGCTGATTGCCGAGGGGGGCGGCCGGGCGGTGATGAGCGGCGACGAGGCCCAGCTCAAGCCGCTCGAGTCCGGCGTGCCGTTCTCGCTCACGCTGCATCGCAGCGCCGCCGACATCGCCATCATGCAGGATATCGTGCGTCAGACGCCGGCGCTGCGGCCGGCCATCGAGGCGATGATTGCCGGCAACGTGCGCGAGGCGGTGAACGTGGCACAGCAGGTGGGGCCGGACATTATCCCGCGCGAGCCGGGAGCAGCAATACCGCAGTCCAGCGTTGTCGGCCTCAAGACGCACGGCGAGTCCGATGTGGCGGCGCTGATTGCCGCCGACTATGTCGGCCGCACCCCTGAGGCCCGGGACAACACCCTGATTGTTGCCGAACTGAACGCCGACCGGCGTGCCATCAATGACGCGGTGCATGATCGGCTGCAGGCAGAGGCCAAGCTGGGTGAGAGCATCACGGTCAGCACCCTGGACCGGGTGGCGAACAGCCAGGCGGACCTCGGCAGCCGGGCGTTCTGGCAGGCGAATACCGGGCATGTCGTCAAGATGGGCGAGGACTATTTCACCATCAAGGCCGTCGATGGCCAAAGCGGCACGGTGTCACTTACCGGCCTGGACGGTCAGGACGAGCGCTGGCTGGCGCCGGCCACCCTGCGGCGCAGCCAGGTTGCGGTCTTTGAGGCAAAAACGATGACGGTATCGGTCGGGGAGCGGCTACGGCTGACCACCACCGACCGCGACCGGATGCTGCGCACCAACGACATCGGCGTGGTGACCGGCATCGATGCGCGCGGCCGGCTGCAGGTGACGGTCGGTGAGCAGCAGGTCAGTCTTGACCCGAACGCTGCGCCGGGCGACCGGCATATCGATTACGGTTACGCCGTCACCACCTACAGCGCCCAGGGCGCCTCGGTAGACTACGTGATAACCCTTGAGGGGGTTGAGGGCGCACGCAAGCGCATGGCGTCACAGGACAGCGCCTACGTTGCCCTGTCGCGCGCAAAGCAGCATGTGCAGCTGTATGTCGACGACCTTGAGGGCTGGCAACGGCAGGTGGAAAAGCACACCGGCGGGCGCGAAACGGTGCATGACGTGCTATTGCGCGCCGATGACGCCGCGGCGCAGGCGGCGGTGCGCGCCTTTGAGGCCGGGCGACCAGCCGGCGAGACCCGCCTCGCCAGTAGGCTGGACGCGGACATGCGCGATGCGGCGCACTTCCAGGGCGGCAGCCGACCGGTGCTGCTGTACGCGGTGGTCAACGAGCACGGCCGCCATCGCGGTAACTGGGTGGTGCCGGTGTCGCCGGCCACCGGACGGCTGGATATCGATAACTCGCACTACCAGGGGGCGGAAGACGGGGAGCGGGTGGTGCTGCGTCAGGGGGAGAAAGAGAGCGCCCCGCTGACGGCGGCGAAGCTGGATGAGGCGCGCGCCCTGATGCAGGCGCAGCCTGACCGGGCGGTGGTGCTGCTGCGGGGCGACGCCGTGGCCTCCACGGACGGAACTGCAAGTGCGCAGATCGATACGCCGGCGGCCGATACGCTGCGCCTCGAGGAAGAACTGAAGACGGCACGGGAGCGGGAGGCGATAGCCGAGGTGTTCGGTGAGCGCAAGGCGACCGACCTGCCGGATGAAAAGGCGCTGGAAGCGGAAGTCCGGCCGCAGGACGACGCGGCCCAGCTCGACCTGTCTACCCTGGACGCCGAAGCCCGGCAGGAGGCCGACCACCTGCGGGATGCTGTGCGCGGTCTGGAAGCGACGGATGACAAGCGGCCATCGATGGCCAACGACGAGGTCAATATCGTGCGCCATGCGCCGGAAATAGACCCGGACATGAGCAAAACCAAACAGAAAACCATGGAATAGCGATGGGGCATTACGGTAACTCGATCGCTGATTCCGATTTCATCCGATCAGCGATTCCGGTCGCCATATACAAAGAGCCCGCCATGCAACGTATTTCAACCCTGGCCGCCAGTCGGCTGGATTTCACCTCGCTGCTGGCGCTGCTGACAGGTGACCAGCGTCTCGTCAATGCATGCCGCCCGTCGCTGATTTCAGCGGCACAAACGTAAGGAGTTCATTATGCCTGAGCGTGTATACCTTTTTGATGTTACGGCGTCAGATGCCGTCATAAAGGATGCCTATAGCAAAGCGGTAATTAGCGATTTAACAGCGTATTTGCCCGGTATTCACAAAATCAGCATGACCTGCTACCGAGCGGGGTGCGCGGTTGCGGAATTAAACATAGATCATGCTGAAGGCCACTTTCTGCTGACTATCTGGGAAGGCAGGCTCAGTGTACCGCCAGTTTTACCCGACGACATCCGGCTGGCGCATAAGGAGATCTCGCTGCCGGATGTCACCGATATTACTCTTTTTTCAGTAAGGCTTGCCCGTTATGCAGGATTGTCGCCATCATTTTCGGCGGACGTCGATTCATGTACCTTGCTCGAATTTAGTTCATAAAAAATTACCAGCTGCTTTACTGTCGTTATATGTAAATTTATTACATGTTCGCCGACTTTATTGATTCTTTGTGACCAGGACGGGTTTAATAAAAACACCCGAAAGTAGCGAACATTTTCGGTTTCCAATATTTCATGGAGGTAATTAGACATCCCGTTGCCGGATGCCATGATTTCTTTATCTACGTAAAGTGAAACGTCTTTTTCTACATGCTTGTCAAAAAAGCTAAAAAGAAAACCTCGGCCATATCGTCGGACCAGGCGGCCACCGCCGTATATAACCCCGTCATATTGGTTGGTTAGTCCATTCTGAATGTGGGTGATATATCTGTTGAGGTAAACTGAGCCGATACCTTTTACATGTATTCGCAACTTCATGAATTCCTTATGGGGCAGAGTGTTCTTCGCTTCCTGCCAGAAATCAATAAGCCGCTGAAGCACCGTGGTTTTCGTATATTTACTCCACCTGGAATTTTTCTTGCTGTTGTTTGATTCGTCTGGCTTGGGTTCCGGGGCTGGCGTGTTAATGGGGCGAAGTGACGGAATTCCTGTAGTTGTATCGTTATCGAGTGACGCATCAAAATAATTGATGTCGTCTCTAAGTTTTTGTCTGGCTTTCCTTTCAGTGAAATCATCCTTTGTTTCACCCGGTTGTATATCTTGTTCGATATCATAGGTGAACTGATTCCATTCGCAGCCTGGCGTGTGTGGATGAGGTGAGCGAAAGTGAGCGGCCTTGAATTTATCACCGTCTTCAGCTTTTACGTGATAGTTGACGCCGCTCATAGTGACGTTGCAATGGCGATCGCTGCAGGAAAATCTGAACCGCTTACGGTCTTTCTGTTCGAGCGCAAAATATGCACGTCGTGCATCATCAATTGTCACGTTACAGCCCAGCTCGTGACAAAAAGCGACCAGTACTTTCTTTGCTGGCATATGCCCCTCCTACACAAACAAAATTTGTTCAAAATTAACGCAATGAGGTTCTTTATGAAACAATTATCCACCCGTGCCGCCGATGCGGATATTAATCGCATCGCTACTATCGAGAACGTTCACGAAATCGCATTCACGAACCAACACGCGCCGAATCAGCGTTGGGTCTGACGGGGACGGTTATCGATTTAACCCGATCGCCCATGAACAAGGAACTGACTATGCGAAGGATCTCAACCCTGGCCGCCAGCCGGCTTGATTTTACCTCACTGCAGCAGGACGGCATCAGGCTGCTGGCGCTGCTGCTGATGATGGGCGACCACGCCAACGCGGCGCTGCACCTCAACAGCGACGCCCTGATGTGGCTGGGGCGCGGCGCCTTTCCGCTGTTTGCGCTGGTATGGGGATTTAACCAGGCGCAGCGACCCGTCACCCAGCGTCAGGCCACGCGGCTGTGGCTGTGGGCGCTGGTTGCCCAGCCGGTTTACTGGCAGGCGGTGGCGCCGGACGCCGGCGTGCTGGATGACATGAACATCCTGTTTCTGTTTGCCGTGGTAACGCAGTATCTGTGCCTGTTCGAGCGGTTCCATTTGAAAGGCGGACTCGGGTGGCCGGCAATGAGCGGCGTGTTGCTGGTTATCTGGGTCAATCACTTTGCGGCCGGCTGCTTTGGCTGGGCCGGGGTGTTCGTGATGCTGGCGAGCACCCTGTGCTACGCCCCGGCGGACGCAACTCGCCGGCAGGGGTGGATTGCCGGGTGTCGGCCGGCGATTGCGCTTGTCTGGTGCGCCAGCGTCTTGCTGCTGAACTTCGAGGGCGGCAGTATACCGATGCTGGCCGGGTTGCTGGTGTCGGTGGTTGTGCTGCTGGTCTCCATCGCACTGCGGCCGCTCGGTACCCTGCGCGAAAGACGACTGCTGCCGCGGCAGTTCTTCCCGGTGGCCTACGTTGCGCATCTGGCGCTGCTGTGGGCATTATCGGCGGGGCTGTCATGGAGTGCGTAACGGCCCGGCGAGCCGATGGCCGGCGTTGCCGACTGCGGCTGCCGCGCGGCTTTGATGTGCGCGTGCGCCGGCGCGCGGAGGTTGCCTGGCGAGACTGGGTGGTGGGACTTCGCAAGGCGGTGCGTTTGCGACCACGCAGGGAGCTGCTTAAACTGGATGTGGGCCAGGGCTGGCGGCTGCTGAGCGATGACGAGGGAAGTTGCTGGACGCTGCTGTCACATGCACAGTACACGCAGCGTCTGCAACGCAGGCCGTGAAGTCAATCAAAAGGAGCAAAAGATGCTGGAAACCATTATTGGCTTTTTGACCGTGGGGGTGAGCGTATTTGTGGCGGTGTCCTTCCTGCCGGTCATCCAGCCGCAGAACGCGGCGCTGTTGCGCTGGGTACGCGGCAGTAACGTGACCGTAACAGTGGATGAACAACGTCCGGGTGACCGGTACGACAGGGCGGCGCGCGAGACCATTCACCGCTTTGCCCACCATCACCGGGTCACTGACCAGGTAGAGCAGGCGCTGCTCGGCCTGGTGAAACGCCCCGGCCTGTTGCCGGTGACGGTCCTGCTGCACCCTACGCTGGTCAGATTAAGCACGCAAACGACGTTCTCGGCGACGGGGCGACGGCAGACGCAGCGGGTGTTTGAGCGCAGTTGCCACCTCAATGCGCTGATGGCCTGCCTCACGGTGATTGCGGTGGTTTTTCCGCCGTCGGTGGGAATTGCCCTGGGGCGCAGCAGCTACTGGCTTTTTCCGCTGCTCAACGTGCTGGCATTTATCAAATGCTGGGCGCTGGTGCGGGCCGTGATAGCCGATATCGGCGTGCTCAATCTGGTGATGCCACGCGATGAAGAGCCAGGGCGCTGACGCCCGGTGGTTGTCCGATGACTGCGTCGTCCCAATATAAAATTGACACGACCCATCCATCCCATAAAGGAAATTATGCCATGGATAAACAGGAATACCGACTGTACCTGGCCATGTTGAAGGCGCGCGGCGACCTGGCGCGCAAGGCAATGGCTGACAACGCCCGGCGGCGCAACCTGATCAAGGCGCATCGTCAACGACGCTCTGACGACATCAGGTCATTGTTGGTCTGGAAAAACAGGGCCGTGTCAGTTGACGGACTGTTGGCCAGCGATGATGAGTTGGACGCCCGCGAACGGGCGTTCGGCAAATGAGCGCCGGCCACCACTGGGTTTGGGGAGTAGTGGAACCCAAAAGACGGTTAAGCGGTTCAATTGAGAGGTCAATAACAGGTAAATCAATCTGTTGAGATCAACTGTGTCTTTTGCTCTGCAAGCGGCAAAGATGAGTATAGGTAATTTGGCTTTCGTAAAAGAGGTGGCTGAAAATGGCAATCGGCGATGTAAATTGGCTGGATAATTTTTGGCTACTTAAAATGACCGCTTAACGGTGTTTACTGTTCCGTTACTCCCCAAACCCCATGCACAGAAAGGTACTGCCTTTCTGTAACTCTATGACGGCTTGAGCCCCTGGGTTCTGGTCGTCCGCTCTTCCTGCATTTTTATCTATCATCCCGCGCCAACGGGACTGAAAAATGCTTTTTATGCTGCCAAGTTACGGATTCTGTAGTACGCTTTGCCAAACGATCCTTTTCAGATCCTTGGGGAGGCAGAAATGTCACAGTCCGTAAACGCAGTTACTTCCTCATCGAAAACTAAGCGTCAGTACAGAAAGGGTAATGCTATGACTGCTTCTGAGAAGCAGTTGGCATCGATAGCTCGGAAACGTGCAACGCATAAAGAGATTAATGTTTTTGTCCGAAATCCTTTAAAAGAACAACTGATTGAGTTTTGTTCAGATGAGGGGCTAACTCAAGGACAAATGATTGAGATGCTGATTGAGCGCGAAGCAAATAGACGACTTGCGGAAAAGTAAATGGTTTACTTTCTTGCTAGGTTTTTGCTCTGGTGCTAGATTACTGATCGTTTGAAGAATTTTTTGGTTGGCCACGCCGAAAGGTGGCAAGGAATGGGTTCTGAGGCTGTTTGAGCTGAATCCAAGAAAGCAAAAACCCCGATAATCTTCGACTAGTTTGGCGACTGAGAAGATTACCGGGGTCCACTTAAAACTGTATAGAAGCGTTGCTCTATGCAGGGAGTATAGAATTGTGCCAAAAAAAATTCAACTCCTTCTGCGCAACATAAGCGAAGGGCTATTTGAATAGCCAATTTGCGAATGTTGAGCACTACATCAATGAATCCCGTAGCTCCCGGCGTGGCGAAGCTAATGCGCTTCGGCGCGGGCAACAAAAAATTCATCGTCGCTATACGCCAAATCTGTGCTGTCGTGTGCCGAAAGGCATGGCTAGCAAGGTGGTGGCGCGCATGAGCAGTCACGACTGGCGGCGTAATGATGACCTGATCGCGCTGCGCCGGCAGGGCTATATCCCCTATACCCAACGCAATAACCCGGACTACCGTCCCAAACCGATGCGCATTGCCGCGCGGTCGGAGAGCCGTGAAGCGCTGACGGTGCTCTCGATGGTGCTGGGCGCCAACTGCGACTACAACCCGGACAGCGACTACCCGTTCGAGATCATGCTGCCTTTTGAGGACGTGGCCAAAGCGATGGGCGTACTGCACGTCTACGAAAGCGGCCGTAAGGCGTATGACGTGGCGCTGCATGCGCTGTCGGTGTTCGAGCAGCTGGACTATCTCATCGTGTCGCGTGGGCAGGATACCGACACCGGTCAGAACAAGCCGCTGCGCATCTGGCTGACGGAGAACTTCTTCACCAGCCGCGGCATTCAGGTCGACGAAATTCGCCAGTGGCTGAACCAGTACCGGCTGTGGGCGATTAAAAACGGCCTGACCGAAACGCTCAGGCAAAAATACGAGCGCCACCTGGTGCGCATCGCGCATCTGGGGATCGACATCGAGCGCAAGCACTCGCTGAAAAACCGGCTGAAACAGATTCGCCGCTGGGTGGTGAGTCCCGATCTGCAAAACCTCAAGCGCAACGCGGAGCAGGTGATTGGCAACGAACTGGCCAGGCGTCAGCATGACGCGCAGCGGCTGGATACGCTGCTGGATGACACCGCTGCCGGCATCAAAAAGCTGGCTACCGCCCGGCGCCAGAAGCAGAACGGCTTTTATCAGGCCTGGGTGCAGTGGACGATGGGCAGCTCGCCGCTGAAGGCGATGCAACTGGAGAATACGCTCAAGCATGAACAGCCCGGACTGCTGAACAGCGATCCGGAGGCGTTCTATCGCTTGCTGCTGGAGCGCGCCGGCGCTATCCCCGCCTAACTTCCTCCCACATACAGAATTGTTACCACCCTGCCTGATCCGCGGGGGTTTTGTGCTGCCGGTTTTCCACTACTGATGCCAGGTTGGCCATTCGGCCAGGCTGTTTCGGCTGATGCCGGCGTGATTTTGGCGGCCGCCGACGTCGATCCGGGTCATTGCTGACATCGATCGGCAACGAGTAAACCCTTAACTTCGTTATTAACTTCGTAGGCAGTATTAACTTCGAAATACCACTCGGAGAGATGCTTAATTTCGAAGGTTGTTTCTGAACAAACTAAGCCCTTTAAAAAGGGAGTCACTCAGCGCACCGGCTTACGCCGTTGCCGTTGAGTACCTCCCTCACTTCGTTCGGGCAAAAAACAGAGCCTTACTCACCTCCCTGCCCCTCTTAGCAAAAACCTGAAGTAGCACCTGCAGTCACGACTGCAGGCAAAAAGCCCTTTACCCACGCAGGAACCGCCGAAATTTCCCAACCAATGAAATTAGCCAACCTTAGCCCCACAATCCTCCTCACCACCGCTGAAAAGCGACACAGTTCCCCGGCCTTAGGCCGGGGAACTGTGTCGCTTTTAATGATGAATGTTATAACCAGAATTTGAGCCGCTTTGAGTAGCATCGCTGTAAGTTATGTCGAACACGCCCGTAGGCGGCCCTTACGGCCCGCCAACGCGGAGATACGCCCCGACTTCGGCTAAAGCCTTGTCGGGACCACTCCGACAGCGCATAAAAGCTTCTGTGTCGCTTTTAACGGGTTATGGTCCAACAGGGCGAAGGGATGGATTGGTGGAACCTATCAACAATGTAACCGGCTGCGCCGGGCTACGGCGCCACTCACTCACTGAGCCATATTCAACACCTGCAGGCGCCTCCATGTCGCTTCGCGCCATTCACCGGAAATAATCTTCCGACTCCGTTTCTACAGATAAGTAATTTGGTACTGAAATTAGCACCGTTGTGACTTACCTTTTACCCCTCTGTTAAAGATGTAAGGGGATCCGTTTCATTTTTTAACTCTGGTATAGGAAATGATGTTTCGCGTTATTGAAGATGAGCCGCGTAATGTTGTACAGTCAGCCATCATCGATTTCTAACAGATTACTTTTTCTTAGTGACAATTAAGGTATCTGCGTTAGTTATATGGACTTTATGCTCGCCAGTGCGTTCATAGAGACAGAGTTTACGCTCACGCTGAGCCTTATTCATTTTGCTAGAATAGGTTCCCTCCAGTAGCAACGCCGAACCGACGTTGTCTTCAAAGAGCACGATATCACCGAGCGTTTTCGCATTCTTCAAGCCGCTCGCGTTGATACACGCCGCTTTAACATCCGCATCATGTTTCGTCCATGCATCCGGGCTTGAGGCCAAAGCCTGAGTTGAAATTAAAAATGCGCCGCACAGCAGTGGCAATGATGAAACCTTCATGTTAGCTCCTTGTATCTTGAAAACCGGTTAAAATAGCTACGAATAAATTTGGCAAGATGTATGCAGCCTGCTTGCTCCTGGGGTTTTAAGCCCGTTAAAAAGCGACCGGCGCATACACTGAGCCACTCATCTGAAACCCGAACAGTTGTCCGTACTCCATAACGCATTTGCAAGGATGGGTAATAATGAGTCTGCCAAGTCCACTCTGTGTAGGTATTGATGTTTCGAAAGCAACGCTGGACATTGCCGCTAGCAGCGCAATTGAGCAGTTTTCGGTTGCCAATGACGCTGACGGCTTTGATTCCATCATTGCTGTGCTGAGGAAACGCACCGTTGCTCTTGTGCTGATGGAAGCTACCGGAGGACTTGAAGCTGCTGTTGCCTGTGCACTTCAGGCTGAAGGTTTTGAGATCGCTGTGGTCAACCCCAAGCAAGCTCGCGACTTTGCCCGCGCCATGGGGTATCTGGCGAAGACTGATCGTATTGATGCGAGAGCACTTGCGCAGATGGCCGAGGTTATCAATTGCCATCCGGAACGAGACCGATTTATCCGGGCTTTGCCGGATGCAGAACGTCAGGTTCTCAATGCTATGGTCGTTCGCAGACGGCAGTTGATCACGATGCTCGTCGCTGAGCGTAACCGGTTGCATCCTGCTCATCCTCAAAGCAGAAAGAGTATTAATATCATCATCAAAGCGCTGGAAGATGAACTTGCGCGAATCGATGAAGATATGAACACCCATATCCGAAACCACTTTAAAGAACTTTCTGAGCGGTTGAGCAGCATTAAGGGTGTAGGCACCATGACCGTGGCCACACTGCTGGCTGAGGTTCCGGAACTGGGTCGGCTTTCGAGACGAGAAATCAGCGCGCTCGTGGGCGTTGCGCCGGTAAACCGAGATTCTGGCACCATGAGAGGCCGACGAACCATCTTTGGTGGCCGGGCGGGTGTGCGAACCGTGTTGTACATGGCCGCACTCGTCGCAACCCGATTCAATCCAGTGATAAAAGCGTTTTACACGAGGCTGGTTGCGGCAGGAAAACCCAAAAAGGTGGCGCTGGTTGCCTGTATCCGCAAACTGCTGACCATCCTGAATGCGATGCTCAGAAAGAACGAAGGATGGGATGAACCGTACCATCATATAGCTCCATAATTTTATCGTTCAAGACAGTTGCTTTTTACCTTGCTACTTTCATGCTCTCTATGGATGAGAGCCACATACAAGATTATTAACCATTATTCCTGAGATAGAAATGGCCTTGATGGTTAGGAGATTAGATTGTATCTGTTGAGAACGACTAACCATAAACGGCAGCGCACTGTATCCGCTGATGATGCGGCATTGTTATGGTTTATTTGTGAAAATGGCTATTTAATCTAAAACCTGTTTTTCAGGCGCACTGATCCAGATCCGGAGCCTAAAGCCATTGTTTTTTTTCCATCCGATGTAGCCGTTCAGAGAGCAGTTTAGTGGTGTGCTCGCCTGCCATGGCGCCAGCAAAACGCAGTCGTCCCTTGCACAGGATGCTCTGGTAAGGGGCGGTCCCCAGGAACGCTTTCATCAGCATCGCGAATCTGGGCCGCTTCGGTTTTTCTCGTACCGTCATCTCCAGCGCGTCGTAAACCTTCGGTAGCAGCGTGCCCCGCTTGCGGTTGGCCAGAAAACCGTAATACCGCACCATTTTAAAATGCCGCTCCGGAATATGGCTGACGTAACGCTGCAGCATCTCCTCCTAGTTGATTTTCTGGCGTTTGTGCTGCTGCGTACGGTGATCGTAATACTGATGGGCCACTGCATTGCCTCAGCTGTGAGGCCGCCACCGGCGGGCGTTTCAGGTACCGGCCCAGGTATTTCTCGCTGCGCCAGGCGCCGCGGGTCTTTTTGGCGAAGTGTACCTTCCAGGAGCGGCGATATTGCGCCTGCAGGTAACGGTGCCACCGGTCTTCTTTGCGGATATGGCCGAGGCCCGGCAGACCGCCGGGGCTGATGCGCACATAGTTGTCGCGCAGCAGGTGAACGACGGCGTTGCGCCAGATGGCTTCTACCTCTTTCTTTTTAAAGAGCAGCTGTCGCCATACGAGGTGTTTTACGTCGAGGCTGCCGCGGGTAACGGAGACGTGGATATACGGATGCTTATTGAGCTGCTGGCTGTAGGTGTGGAGCGCGCAGAAGATACCCACTTCGATGCCCTGTTGGTGTGCCCAGCGGAGCATTGCGCGGGTGGCGCAGTTGAGTAGCGGCCAGTTGTTATTGAAGAACGGCCACAACAAGTGGGGCATGGTGAAGGTTATGTGTTGCTGCTCGGCAATCCACTGTTCGGTGGCCTTGAGGCTACAACTGCTGCAAGCTTTGGCATAAGATGCGGGCATGGGGGGCAGCCCGGCGAGGAACAGCAGTAGCGGCGCACGCCCATGAGGCAGGTGCCGCAGGCGAGCATGCGCTCGACGAGTCGCTGAGTGTATCACCGTGTTTGTTGAGATAGCGGCTCCAGCCGTCGTCATGCTGGAACAGCAGATTTGCGGAGCGTAGAATGTACATGGTGCAGAGTCTACAGTGCGGCAGTGGGCAGGAAAAGGCATCGGCGCTAGCCGTCTCACGCCACAGGCGTACTCATTTTATGCGGCTGTCAACGCGGCGGGGGAGATAGCCACCGCGCGAGCTGTCGGTCTGTCAGACGGCGCTGGCGTTGAGATGAGGCTGGATCTTGAATACGGTTGAGGCAGCAGCGCTGCCGTGCTCGCCCCATAGGGGCGCTACGTTCATGGTTAGGAAACTCAATCGGCCCTTTTTGAGTTTCCTAACCATGAACAGTGTCAAGGAAGAACTTCATATGGTGCGGGCTGTCGCAGAGTAATGCGGAAAAATGCCAGTTTTGCTTTATTT
>Ga0256409_1000172_pt1 | contig 71971 bp, 68 predicted proteins | sample PhySR1_FD_185981 | JGI IMG/M metagenome (GOLD analysis project Ga0256409, IMG submission 185981) | Leaf surface microbial communities from sunflower plants in UC Gill Tract Community Farm, Albany, California, United States - DLSL S.R1 | ecosystem: Host-associated > Plants > Phyllosphere >... | reverse complement strand
TCGGCAGGATTATTGGCAGCTTGCTGGGTGCCATGGGCGCGGTATTTATTGCCGGACATTGTCTGAACGAGCCGTGGCTGTTCACTTTCGCCATCGCGGCCTGGCTGGGGATTTGTACTTATGTCTCCAATCATTATCAGAACAACGTTTCTTACGCGTTTGCTCTGGCGGGATATACAGCAGCCATCATTGCGTTCTCAACGGTAGACGTCACAGATCCGACGCAGATTTTTGATATCGCTCAGGCTCGTGTGGGAGAAGTCGTCACCGGTATTTTGTGCGGTGGTTTTATGATGATGGTGCTGCCCAGCACCTCGGACGGCGACGCACTGCTCACCTCATTGCGTAAAATGCATACCCAGTTACTGGAACATGCGCAGCTGTTATGGCGCACAGAAATCTCCGACCAGATCCGCACCTCGCACGAAGGATTGATCGGGCAAATCCTGACCATGAATCTGTTACGCATTCAGGCCGTCTGGAGCCATTACCGCCTGCGTCGTCAGAATAATGTGCTCAATTATCTGCTTCATCAGCAGTTGCGCATGACCAGTTATATTTCCAGCTTGCGCCGCATGTTGCTTAACTGGCCGACTCCGCCGGAAAACCTGACTGAAGTGCTGAGCGTTTTGCTTGATGAATTGCGCAAGCCCGATACTGATAAATACAAACTGTCGAAAATTCTCCAGCATATTAAACCTCATGACACCTCGGATTTTCGTCATCAGGCATTCTGGCAGCGGTTACGTGACTTTTGCTGGCTGTATCTGCGCAGTGAACGCTGGCTGCGCCGTGTGGAAAACGCCAATGTGGCGGAAGCTGAAACACTCCAGCCGCCCAAAATCAGCCATCTGGCGCAACACACCGATACGCTGGAAGCCGCGTATAACGGACTGCGCACCTTTTTGTGTATTGTGATTGGCTGCGCTTTCTGGATGAGCACACAGTGGGATTCCGGCGCGGGTGCGGTGGCGCTGACCGCTGTCAGTTGCGTGCTTTATTCTTCGACGGCCTCCCCTATCAGCAGCGTCACTCTGTTAATTAAATCGCTGGGCTTACTGTTTGTCGGCTGTTTTCTGCTCAAGTTCGGGCTGATGGTTCAGATCGACAACTTTTGGGTATTCTGCGCTTTCTTCCTGCCGATGCTGGTCACGATGCAGATGATGAAATTGCAGTACAAACGTTACGCCGGTTTGTGGGGACAAATGATTGTCTTCATGGGATCGTTTTTAGCGGTCACTAACCCGCCGGATTTCGATTATCAGTCATTTATGAACGACGGCGTGGCCAAGATTGCCGGTGTGATGCTGGCGGGTATCGCGTTTCAGGTCCTGAGGCCAAGTTCGGACAAACGTAAAAGTCGCCGCATCATCCGCGCCCTGCGCCGTGATTTTATGGATCAGCTCAGCCGCAAACCTTCGCTAAGCCATTTCCAGTTTGAATCGCTGATTTACCACCGGATGAATCAGCTCAGTCAAAGTAAAGATCAGCTCTCCCGCACCTGGCTGCTGCGCTGGGGCGTGGTGCTGCTCAATTGCAGCCACATTGTCTGGCAGTTACGTGAATGGGAAACCCGTTCGGATCCGCTTTCCGCGGTGCGTGACGTGTGTATTCATTGTCTGAAAGGCGTTATGACAGAACGCGGGGTCAGCCACGAAAATCTGGATGCTACGCTGACGGAGCTACTGCGGATGAGCAATTCACTGGCGCATCACCCTGAACCGGCGGCGCGGGAACTTGCAGGGGTAATCTGGCGTCTCTATTGCTCACTGTCGCAATTGCAGCAGGCCATTTCTTCGGATGAGGGTCCTGCAGCGCCGGTGGTCACTGCCACCAAACCTGCCTGACCTTTCTGTGCTTAATGCTTCAGGCTGCGGATATGCAGCCTGAAGCAGAAGCGATTAAGGAACGTCGTAGCCCAGAGCGGCTTTACGAATGCGGAACCATTGCTGACGGGTCATGTCCAGTGACAATGATTGACAGGCTGATTTCACACGTTCAATTTTACCCGAACCGATAATCGGCAGAGGCTGAGATGGCAGACGCATCACCCAGGCGTAAACCACCTGTTCGATCGTATCGGCACCGATTTCGTTTGCCACCGCCTGAAGTTCGTCGCGCAGCGGCTGGAACTCTGCGTCGCTGAACAAACGACCGCCACCCAGGCAGGACCACGCCATCGGCTTAATACGTAATTGCTGGCAGAGATCTAAGGTGCCATCGAGGATCGCCGGCTGATGGATCGGGGAAATTTCCACCTGATTCGTCGCCAGCTGGAACGGCAGGCGTGACTGCAACAGGCTGAACTGAGCCGGAGTAAAGTTAGAAACGCCGAAATGTTTTACTTTGCCGCTTTTATGCAGTTGCGTGAATGCCTCAGCCACTTCATCGGCATCCATCAGCGGATCCGGGCGATGGATCAGCAGCAAATCCAGATAATCGGTATGCAGATTACTTAGCGATTTCTCGGCACGTTCCACGATGTACTTTGTATCTGTAATGTAGTGACCGATTTTGTTATCAGGATTGGCCCGTGTTGCTATGCCACATTTACTGACCAGTTGCATTTTTTCGCGAAGGGAAGGCTTGAGTCGCAGAGCCTCGCCGAACGCGGCTTCGCACTGATAATCACCGTAAATATCCGCATGATCGGCCGTGGTGATGCCCAGCTCAATATGCTGTTCCATGAAGGCCAGAATCTGTTGCGGCGTCATGTTCCATTCCATCAGACGCCAGTAACCGCAAATCAATTTTGAGAATACCGGGCCTTGAGGAGAAATCGGGGTACGCGCTTCCATTTTGAATCCCTTAAGTTTTTGATTTTCGACCGACAGAATACACAACGCCTGCGGCGCTGTATTGATGCGGGGCGTAAGAATTACAAAGAAGCAGACAGCCGTCACGACGCTGGCGGCCGGGATGAAAAATCAGAACAATTCCGGTTGTTCCGGCAAAGGTTCGTCGGGTTGCTTTCCGGCCCGCTGCTGACGTAAAAGACGCTGCTGGCATAACCGCAGAACATGGCGCTTTTCCGTATCCGTCATTTTCATCCAGCCGAAACGTTCCTCACGGCTGCGCAGGCAACCGCGACAATAACCGCGTTCATCGGCCTGACATATGCCACGGCACGGACTGGGGATTTCGAAAAATTCAAGTTGCTGGGCCACGCGTCCTCCGTAAATAACGGTGAACTTTTATTCAAGACGTTTTCTGTTCATCCTGCAATAGGATCTGCAAAAAGGCACAGGGCGCGTAGTCAGGCAGAGGCCAGATACGATAGAAAGAGGCATTGCGAAACGATCGTGTAGCGGGAATTATGTTCCTGAATGCCATAACGATCAGTCCATTAAATCCGGAGTTATTGAAATGACCAAGCTTTTCACCCCCATTGTTGTCGGCAAAAATACATTGCCTAACCGTGTTTTTATGGCGCCCCTTACCCGCCTGCGCAGCATCGAACCGGGTGACATCCCTACCCCGCTGATGGGCGAATATTACGCGCAGCGCCACAGTTCCGGCCTGATCATTACCGAAGCTACTCAGGTTTCCTTCCAGGCGAAAGGCTATGCCGGTGCGCCGGGTCTGCACACGCCAGAACAAGTGGCTGCGTGGAAAAAAATCGTCGCAGGCGTGCATCAGAAAAATGGCCACATCGCGGTTCAGCTTTGGCACACGGGCCGAATTTCTCATAACAGCGTTCAGCCGGATAACCAGACGCCGGTTGCGCCTTCTGCTGTGAATCCTGAAACCCGCACCAGCCTGCGCGATGAGCAAGGCCACGCCATTCGTGTCGATTGCCCGACACCGCGCGCGCTTGAACTGAGCGAAATCCCTGGGATCATCAATGACTTCCGCCACGCGGCAGAATGTTCTGCAGAGGCTGGTTTTGATTACATTGAGCTGCATGCGGCGCACGGTTACCTGTTGCATCAGTTCATGTCTCCGGCATCTAACCTGCGTGAAGACGAATACGGCGGCAGCATTGAAAACCGTACCCGCCTGACGCTGGAAGTGGTCGATGCCGCTATCGGCGCGATCGGCGCAGACCGTGTGGGTATCCGTATTTCACCAATGGGTCCGTTTAACGGGCTGGATAACGGTGAAGATCAGGAGCAGGCAGCTATCTATCTGCTGGATGAGCTGAACAAACGTAAACTCGCTTATCTGCATATTTCTGAACCTGACTGGGCAGGCGGTAAACCTTACTCGGCTGAATTCCGTGCGGTGATCCGCGCTCATTATCAGGGCGTGATTGTCGGGGCCGGCGCTTATACCGCTGAGAAAGGCGAAGAACTTATCGAAAAAGGTTACATCGACGCCGTGGCTTTCGGTCGCAGCTATATCGCTAACCCGGATCTGGTTGAACGCCTGAGATCCCACGCTCCGCTTAACGATCCACAACCAGAAACCTTCTACGGCGGCGGTGCTCAGGGTTATACCGACTACCCGACGTTGTAATGATTAAAAAAGAGTAACACCATCCTTGCAGCAGAAGAGGCCCTCCTTCTGCTGCTTTTTTTGGTCAGGCCTTCAGCAACTGAGCGTCGTTTTACAGACAAAATGGTCTCTATCAGTTAGGCTTGAACCGATAATTCTCATCCTGCAAATAAAGAGGAACCTATGCGTTTACTCCATACCATGCTTCGTGTTGGCGATCTGCAACGCGCAATCAGCTTCTATACCGATGTGTTAGGCATGCGCCTGCTGCGCACCAGCGAAAACACCGAATACAAATACTCCCTGGCATTCGTCGGTTACACCGATGAAAGCGAAGGCGCAGTCATTGAACTGACCTACAACTGGGGCGTTGACAGCTACGACATCGGCACCGCTTACGGGCACATCGCTCTGGGTGTCGATAACGTGGCACAAACCTGTGATGACATCCGTAATGCGGGTGGCAAAGTGACCCGTGAAGCCGGTCCGGTTAAAGGCGGCTCCACCATTATCGCGTTCGTTGAAGATCCGGACGGTTACAAAATCGAGCTGATCGAATCCAAACATGCGGGCCAGGGTCTGGGCAACTGATCCCCCTGAATGCTGAAAGGGGCGCAAATGCGCCCTTTTTTATTACCCAATTTTTGCCGCAGCCCTGCAACGAACGGCAAAATTTGTCATAATGCGCGCTGAATTCGATGAAGATAAGAAACTAATGGCCGAGAATAGTGACATTAACGCCCTGAGAGGCCGTTTTCGTGGTTTTTATCCGGTAGTGATTGATGTTGAAACTGCCGGATTTAATGCCCAAACCGATGCGCTGCTGGAAATTGCAGCAATCACATTGAAGATGGATGAGGACGGCTGGCTGCAAAGCGATGAGACCGTGCATTTCCACGTAGAACCTTTTGAAGGTTCGGTACTGGTGCCGGAAGCGCTGGCGTTTAACGGTATCGACCCGACCAACCCGTTGCGCGGCGCGGTCAGTGAATATGAAGCCCTGCACGAGATTTTTAAAGTCATCCGCAAAGGTATGAAAGAGCAAAACTGTAACCGCGCAATCATCGTGGCGCATAACGCGAATTTCGATCACAGTTTTCTGATGGCGGCAGCCGAGCGCGCCGGGCTGAAACGTAACCCGTTCCACCCTTTCGCCACATTTGATACTGCGGCGTTAAGCGGACTGGTGCTCGGGCAAACGGTGCTGGCAAAAGCCTGTATCAGCGCGGGAATGGTGTTTGACAGCAGTCAGGCTCACTCTGCACTGTATGACACAGAACGCACTGCTGAGCTGTTCTGTGAGCTGGTGAACCGCTGGAAGCGTCTTGGCGGCTGGCCGTTGCCCCTGACCGCAGAAGAAGCGGAAGACGAAACCGCGCAGCAGGAAAATCAGCAGTAATCCGTACGGCTGGCTGGATCCAGACATAAAAAAAGAGCGACGCAATGTCGCTCTTTATGTTTTCACCCTACTCAAAGGACGGCGGCCTACTTAGAATTACTCTTCAGAAGATTTGTATTTTTCAGCAGTTTCTTTAATCAGCTGCTGCAGTTCGCCGCGCTGGAACATCTCAACCACGATGTCACAACCGCCGACCAGTTCGCCATCAACCCACAACTGCGGGAAAGTTGGCCAGTTAGCAAACTTTGGCATTTCTGCGCGGATATCCGGGTTCTGCAAAATATCAACATAAGCAAAACGTTCGCCACAGGCTGAAAGCGCCTGAACAGCCTGAGCGGAAAAACCGCAGCTTGGCAGCTTTGGAGAACCTTTCATGTAAAGCAGGATCGGGTTTTCAGAAACTTGCTTCTGAATTTTTTCAATAGTTGGAGTAGTCATTTCTTGCTTCCTCAAGCCGGTACAGGCTGTCACGGTCATTACTCATCACGCGCGGCACCCAAAAACGGTGCGCAAACACAATACTTTCTATTGTAACGACGCCAGCCATCAGATAAAAACGCCATTTTTTGTGGGGTCTTTCTCAATACTGGCATTTTATTAAACAATTTTTGGCTGCTGCGCTGAACATCACATATTTAAAGATTCATCGAGAATAACATTTTTGCCGTTCGACGATAATGTCAGATTTGCAAAACCGCATTCTTTATCTCAAATATTAACCTGATGAAAAATGGTTATTTTTTTGACTAAAAATGGCGGATATTTCGACATAAAAAAAGCTATTAACTTTTTCTCACAATATGATCTAGAATCGAGTCAATTCGTGCTTTTTTGTCGGGTTCTTTTAGGCAATACTCTGACATCCCTGATGTTTAACCCAACCACTCATGGTAACGAAGCTATGCGCTTACTGTTCACGCTTTTTGTGCTGCTCTTTACCCAGCTGTTTCTTAATATGGCTCATGCGTCGCCACAGACCCGCGTCTCTGCCGATCAGCGAAAGAGTCATGTTAATTCCCTGACGCCGGAAGAAAGGCGAAAGCGAAAAACAGTGGCTGCGAAAACCAGTAAAAAAACAAAAGTCGCACCGGTGACAGAGAAAAAGACTCAGGAAAAAACATCAAAATCGAAGAAGGTCAGCAGCACCGAACTGGTCAGGCGCAAGACAACTTCTGAGAAAAGCGTTAAAACGACCCGGGCCGAAAGCAAAAAAGAAAAAACACTCAGGACAACGCGGGCCGAGAAAAAGACAGATAAAGCCACTAAATCACGAGCGCTTGCCAAAAACAGCAGTGAAAAAGTCAGCAAGAAAGAAGCGTATGGCCGACACCGTAAAGGTAAAAAATTACGCGAAGAAGACACCAAACCTATTACGCTGAGTGCGACACATAAAAAACGCTATCAGCACGCACAACAAACGGCGATGACTAAGCTGATGCACCAGGTCGGCAAACCTTATCGCTGGGGAGGAACTTCTCCGAATACCGGTTTTGATTGCAGCGGTCTGGTCTATTACGCTTATAAAGATTTGATCCGCATTAAAATGCCGCGCACGGCAAACGAGATGTACCACCTGCGCGATGCAGCGCCGGTGAAACGCGGCGAACTTGAAAGCGGTGATCTGGTGTTCTTCAGAATCAACAACCGCGGCGCAGCGGATCATGTGGGTGTTTATGTTGGCAACGGCAAATTCATTCAGTCGCCAAGAACCGGTGAAGACATCAAAATCACCTCACTGGGCGATGATTACTGGCAAGACCACTATGTTGGCGCACGTCGGGTGATGACCCCAAAAACAATCCGATAATAAACAATTCGTTAAGTCTGAAGTTTCGCTAATCAGCCATTGAATAGCACTTAACGAAGAGTTTCTGCAGGGAAGAGTATCGGCGGTAACGGTCACTGCGTAAAATTGAAAAGGGCGATTCCTGTGAAAGGTATCGCCCTTTTTTGTTGCGTCTCACTACTGTCTTAGTACCAGATTAGTTCATCACTGCCGTGAAGCTGAAAGCGATAATCATGAGCAAAGCGCATACCGTGGTGATCAACGATAATTTCAGGTTGCTGTCCATCAAACCCCCTTTCGGATCAAGTTGTGGCGTTTCTTTTAGCCACACTAAATGTGTGCCAACGCATTTTCGCATAATTCACTTTTAAAATCTTCTGCTGAATGAAAATGTGAACATGACAATTTTACTTCCACTTTCATGCATTATAAGAGAAAATTGTCGGTTAACACGCCTGTGTGCCGGTCGATTTCACCCGAGAGCATTTCACGCCTCATTCTGAAGAATCCACCCAATGATTACACTGCCCTTTTAGATGTCCGCAGTGTAATCAGCGCAAGCAAACGATTAACATAATGCTAACGTGCTGAAGCACGGAAGTTCAGGAGTCATTCTTTACATGGCAACGATTAAAGATGTCGCAAAGCGCGCTGGCGTTTCCACTACAACCGTGTCGCACGTCATCAATAAAACACGTTTCGTCGCCGAAGAAACCAGGGAAGCGGTGCTGCTTGCCATTAAAGAGCTACATTATTCGCCGAGTGCCGTAGCCCGTAGTCTTAAAGTGAATAACACCAAGACGATTGGTCTGCTGGCAACCTCCAGTGAAGCGCCCTATTTCGCCGAGGTGATTGAAGCCGTCGAGAACAGCTGCTTCTCCAAAGGCTATACGCTGATCTTGTGTAACTCGCACAATAATCTGGAAAAACAACAGGCCTATCTGCAAATGCTGGCGCAAAAACGCGTCGATGGTCTGCTGGTCATGTGCGCGGAATACCCTGATGAATTACTCAACATGCTTGAAGAGTATCGTTCGATTCCGATGGTGGTGATGGACTGGGGCGAAGCGCGTAAAAACTTCACCGACAGCATTATCGACAATGCTTTCGAAGGCGGATATATGGCCGGACGCTATCTGATCGAACGCGGGCATCGTGATATTGGCGTGATCCCGGGACAACTGGCGCGTAACACCGGCGGCGGTCGTTTCCAGGGTTTTGTCAAAGCGCTGACGGAAGCCAATATCCCGCTTCGCGAAGAATGGGTGGTTCAGGGCGATTTCGAGCCGGAGTCAGGTTATCAGGCGATGCATAAGATTCTGATGCAGAAACAACGCCCCACCGCCGTCTTCTGCGGGGGTGATGTCATGGCGATGGGCGCAATTTGCGCCGCTGATGAACTCGGATTGCGCGTCCCGCAAGATATTTCGGTGATTGGTTACGATAACGTGCGTAATGCGCGGTACTTCTCTCCGGCACTGACGACCGTGCATCAGCCGAAAGAACGGTTGGGTGAGATGGCCTTTACTATGTTACTCGACCGCATCGTCAGTAAACGTGAAGAATCACAGACCATCGAGGTGCATCCGAAACTGGTTGAGCGTCGTTCGGTGGCCGATGGCCCGTACCGTGACTATCGCCGTTAATGTTTGCCTTTAATCTTTTGTAACGCCTGCTTTTGCAGGCGTTTACTTTCTCAGTCCCGCAACCATTCACGGTTCATCGTTTCTGTATCACCCATATATTCCAGCAACCACGCCAGTGAAGGTGACGGATTACTCTGGTCCCACGTCAGGCAACACGGGCTGTCAGGGAAGGTATTCTCCAGCGCCAGAACCTGCAATGTCTGCTGCTCAATGCGATGGCTCACGCGATGTACCGGCATCATTCCCACACATAAACCTTCACTCAGACATTCAAGCGCGCAGGTCCAGTCCGGCACAACCAGACGCCGCTGGTTATCAAGCGTCCAGGTATCACGCTTGGGCAACGTCCGAGAGGTATCTTCAAGACACAATGCGGGATAAGGCCTGAGCTGGTCATCACTTAGCGCACCCGGTAACTGCGCCAGCGGATGCTGCGGGCTGACCACGCAGTGCCAGTCCATAAACCCCATGTCGCGAAAACTGAAACGACCACCAACCGGTATCGCCCGCGTCGCACCGATTGCCACATCAGCACGTCCGTCAACCAGTGCGTCCCACACACCATTAAACACTTCGGAATGAATAATCAGTTCCGTATCAGGAAAATGACGATAGAAATCCAGCACCAGTCGCCGCGTTCTTGCCGGTTTAACAATTCTGTCGACAGCAATACGTAACTCGCCCCGCCAGCCGTTGGCAACCTGCTGACACTGGCGTCTTGTAGCTATCATTTTTTTTATCAGAACCCGCGCTTCATCCACGAAAACTTTGCCCGCTGGCGTTAAAACGACGTCGCGGTGTCGACGTTCAAACAAGGGCACCGCCAGCCATTGTTCGAGCTGACGAACGGTGTAGCTGATGGCAGAAGGCACCCGATGTAGATCCTGTGCCGCCGCGCTGAAGCTTCCGGTTCTTGCCACCGCATCAACGACTTCCAGAGCGTATTCTGACCACATATTTTAGCCTTCAATATTTTTGATAGCAGAGTGCAAATATTAACGTTTCACAACGCTGTTATCAAAGCGTTAAAATCTGCCTCCGAACAGATCCCTGCATCAAATCATCTGCAATAAATAAATTAACGAGATAATAATGAAACCCTCCTTTGGATTTATGCTCTATCTGGCTGGCCTGAGCATGCTCGGCTTTTTAGCCACAGATATGTACCTTCCTGCGTTCAGCGCAATGCAAATTAGCCTGATGACCAGTCCGGGAATGATCAGCGCCAGCCTGAGTATTTTTCTCGGCGGATTCGCCATCGGACAATTGCTGTGGGGACCGCTGTCAGACCGCATTGGCCGCAAACCGGTTTTACTGCTGGGCCTGACACTGTTTGCCGTCGGCTGCCTGGGCGTGATTTGGGTCGAGAACGTGCGCGCCCTTCTGGCACTGCGTTTCTTACAGGCCATGGGCGTCTGTGCCGCCGCAGTGACCTGGCAGGCAATCGTGGTGGATCGTTTTTCAGCGGATGTCGCTAAAAAAACCTTCGCCAGCATTATGCCTTTAGTGGCACTTTCGCCAGCGCTGGCTCCTTTGCTTGGCGCCTGGGTGCTCAATCATTTTGACTGGGAAGCGATATTTGCCCTGCTGACTGCGGTCGCCGCCCTGTTGCTTATCGCCACCTTCACGCTGCGGGAAAATAAGCCGGCAGAACACAAATCTGCCGAAAAAGCGGGCTTTGGCACGTTGCTGAAGTCGCGCGTTTACAGCGGTAATGTCATAATTTACGCTGCCTGTTCCGCCGGTTTCTTTGCCTGGCTGACAGGTTCGCCGTTTATTCTGAGTGATATGGGTTATTCGCCGGGCGTGATTGGCCTGAGCTATGTTCCGCAGACCATCGCTTTCCTGCTCGGTGGTTTCGGCTGCCGGTTGCTTATCAGTAAGGTAGATGGGAATAAAATTTTACCCTGGCTGCTGACAGGATATGGTATGAGTGTTGCGGGTCTGTTCTGTGTCGCCATGTTCACTGATGCCGGGTTGGTGAGCTTGTTGATCCCGTTCTGTTTCATGGCTCTGGTGAATGGCGCAATCTATCCAATTGTTGTGGCAAATGCATTAATGCCATTTCCTGCTAATACAGGGAAAGCGGCTGCGTTGCAAAATACCCTGCAATTGGGATTGTGTTTCCTCGCCAGTTTGCTGGTTTCCGCATTTATTGCGCAACCATTAATAGCGACAGTCACCACCATGCTGTCTACACTATTGTTGGTAGTTCTGGGCCGGTGGATGTCTGTGCGGCACAAAAATCCGCAATATACAGAGCAAAAGTCGGAGCAGGAAGCCTGAGTAAGCCTTGAAAGTTAATCGTTATAATGACCATAAGTTACAATCACTTACTGGTCATTTTCATTCGTGACGATTAACTATTGAGAATGCCTGCCGGCGAGCCTATACTCAACAAAGCCCAATAAAATAGCATTTTTACAAAACTTTTATTACATACTTAAGCCGGACGCGCGGAATGCGTCACACTATTTTTTCTGGTACGTTTTTCAAGGATGATTTTCCTGCGTGACTTGTGCCCGCAGGCGTTCTTCTAAATTTCCTCTGTTGGTGTCGGATATCGGACGAGACGCTAGTCGTCTGTTCTCATAAAGACCTGCAAAAAATAGCCTTTGCTTTTCCCGGCAGGTTAATAAGTCAGAAGAGAAAGTGATGGAGAAGCTATGAGTTCATCGTGTATAGAAGACCTAAGCATTCAGGATAATCAGTGGTATCGGATAGCCAGTGAAATGCTGGCAATGGCAGACATCCAGGTAAATGGTAATCGCCCTTTCGACCTTAAAGTAAAAAACACTGACTTTTTTAAGCGTGTTTTACAGGAAGGTTCTCTGGGTCTGGGTGAAAGCTATATGGATGGTTGGTGGGAATGTGACCGCCTTGATATTTTTTTCCAGCGTGTTCTCCGTGCAGGTTTGGAAAATAAACTCCCCCACCATTTTAAAGACACTCTGCGGGTTGCCGCGGCACGCCTTACCAATTTGCAATCGCGTAAACGTGCATGGATTGTCGGCAAAGAGCATTATGATTTGGGCAACGATTTATTCACGCTGATGCTCGACCCGTATATGCAATATTCCTGTGGCTACTGGAAAGAAGCAACAACGCTGGAAGAAGCGCAGGAAGCCAAACTCAAAATGATCTGCGATAAACTGCAATTAAAACCGGGGCAGCGTTTGCTCGATATTGGTTGCGGCTGGGGTGGATTGTCAGAGTTTGCGGCACGCAATTATGGTGTCAGCGTTGTAGGTGTCACTATTTCAGCAGAACAACAAAAACTCGCGCAAAAAAGATGTGAAGGACTGGATGTCACGATCCTTTTACAGGATTACCGTGACCTCAACGATCAGTTTGACCGGATTGTGTCGGTCGGGATGTTCGAACATGTTGGTCCGAAGAACTATCAGACTTACTTTAATGTCGCCAAACGTAATATCAAACCTGACGGCATTTTCCTGCTGCACACTATTGGTTCTAACAAAACAGATCTTAACGTCGACCCGTGGATTGATAAATATATCTTCCCTAACGGCTGCCTGCCTTCAGTTCAGCAAATTGCGCAAACCAGCGAATCTTTGTTTGTAATGGAAGACTGGCACAATATTGGCGCGGATTATGACCGTACCCTGATGGCGTGGCATGAACGTTTCCAGAAACACTGGCCTGAACTGGCAGAAAAATATGGCGATCGTTTCCACCGCATGTTCACGTATTATCTCAATGCCTGCGCAGGGGCATTCAGGGCTCGTGATATTCAGCTCTGGCAAGTGGTATTCAGTCCTGAAGGCGTTGACGGCGGAATGCGCGTTCCACGTTAACCCTCATTAACAGCAACTAAACGACATAAAAAAACCGGGCCTGAAAGTCCGGTTTTTCTTTTTTGCAGTCTCTGGAAAATATTTGGCTGAAAATGATGTTATTCAGACTTCTCGATCATGGCTTGCGCGGTAGCAATTGCAGCTTCACGGCTGGCCAGAACGCGTTCGACCGTATCGACAATTGCCTGAGTCTGCGGGTCGATTTCGATATTGATTTTATCCCCCAAACGTTTAGTCCCCAGCGTGGTACGTTGCAACGTTTCCGGAATTAGATGTACGCAGAAACGAGTACGGGTAACTTCGCCGACGGTCAGACTAATACCATCAATGCCGATATAACCTTTATGTAATACATACTTCATCAGATCTTCGTGTGGCATACGGAACCAGATCTGCCGGTTATTTTCAGATGTCAAAATCTTCGCCACTTCCGCGGTACAAATAATATGTCCCGACATCAGATGGCCGCCGATTTCATCATTGAAACGCGCAGCACGTTCCAGATTCACAGAGTCGCCGACGTTGAGATCATCCAAATTGGTCAGACGAAGCGTTTCTTTGATCAGGTCGAAGCTGACCAGGTCACCATTGACCTCTGTCACTGTCAGGCAGCAGCCATTATGAGAAACAGAAGCACCCAGTTGCAGATTGTCGAGCATATCTTCCGGCATGCGAACAACGTGGGTTCTGAAATTAGGTTTTTCGTCGATCGATACGACGGTTCCGGTTCCTTGAATAATTCCGGTAAACATAGCCTTTCCTCAATTCATAAGTCTGTTGTATTAAAAACGACACTGTTGTCAGTTTGCCGCAGATTTAATGGAAAGCCAAATCCTCACGGGCAGAAATAGCACGGTCTGCTTTCATTTCATTATTTAACCGCTCGTTAACAGCTTTGTTTGCTTAAAAATACCGACAATGTACAATCTTCGGACTATTTCCCACTCTTTATGGCCACCCTTCGTGGCGTTTTTTATTCAATATAATCAACAAAAAAAGGTGTATCTGTGCAGAAGTACCTTGCAGAGGCGCGGATTTTATTAGCGCTTGCCATTCCGGTCATCCTTGCGCAAATCGCTCAGACTTCCATGGGCGTTGTCGACACCATAATGGCCGGTTCGGTCAGTGCCACGGACATGGCCGCCGTCGCCGTCGGGACCTCCATCTGGTTGCCCGCGATCTTATTCGGACATGGTTTGTTACTGTCCCTGACGCCCACCATCGCGCATTTAAACGGTGCCGGTCGTCGCGACAAAATTGGTCATCAGGTTCAGCAGGGATTCTGGCTGGCCTCCGGCGTGTCCGTGCTGGTCATCGCCGTACTCTATCACTGCGACCATATCCTCGGCCTGATGCACAATATTGATCCGGAGCTGAAAGAAAAGGCTGTCGGTTATTTGCATGCCATCATGTGGGGCGCACCTGGTTACTTGTTCTTCCAGGTGCTGCGCGACCAGTGCGAAGGCTTGTCCAAAACCAAGCCGGGAATGGTATTTGGCTTTATCGGTTTACTGGTGAATATTCCCGTTAACTATATTTTCATCTACGGTAAATTCGGCGCGCCTGCCCTTGGCGGTGTCGGCTGCGGCGTCGCCACGGGAACTGTCTACTGGGTAATGTTCTTTATGATGCGATTTTATGTCCGTCATAACCGTGCCCTGCGTGACACTCAGCCTGTTTCGCGTTTTGCCAAACCCGACTGGGCGACACTACGTCGTCTGTCACAACTCGGCCTGCCGATTGCGCTGGCATTGTTCTTCGAAGTCACGCTGTTCGCTATCGTGGCCCTGCTGGTTTCTCCGCTGGGGATCGTGGCCGTGGCCAGCCATCAGATAGCCCTTAACGTCGGCTCACTAATGTTTGTCGTACCGCTTTCACTCGGTGTGGCAGCGACGATTCGGGTGGGTTCAAAGCTTGGGGAATCTTCCGTTGAAGGTGCGAAAGTCGCCGCTTATACCAGTATCGTCACCGGCATTCTCATGGCCTGTTGTACCGCGACGACAGCAATTTTGTTCCGTGAACACATTGCCGCGCTGTATAACGACAGTCCCGAAGTTGTGATGCTGGCCTCGCACCTGTTGATTTTTGCGGCGTTGTTCCAGATTTCAGACGCCATCCAGGTGATTGGCAGCGGTATTTTGCGTGGCTATAAAGATACACGCTCTATCTTCTATATCACGTTCATCGCCTATTGGGTGCTGGGACTGCCGGTCGGATACATGCTGGGCCTTACCGATTTGCTGGTGCCGAGAATGGGACCAAGTGGTTTCTGGTGCGGATTTATTCTGGGACTGACCTTTGCGGCGCTAATGATGACCCTGCGCATGCGCTGGTTGCAGAAGCAACCGTCCTACACTATTTTGCAAAAAGCCGGTCGCTGATCCTCTGCTCCTACCCACGCGCTGAAATTTTCACCTGGAAGCGCGTGGTGTTTAGGGTCTGCATAGTGGCTGTTATGCCTAAAAAAACAACGCAATGCGCATTAGCTCGACAGTCACGCACAATATGACATGAAAATGTCTTTTTTCCCTTGCCAGTGTTCAGAGAGGTCGTTAATATTCGTCCCCGTCGCCAACACTGGCTGACAGACAGAAAAACGATGCGTCCGTAGCTCAGTTGGTTAGAGCACCACCTTGACATGGTGGGGGTCGGTGGTTCGAGTCCACTCGGACGCACCAATTTTCTCGCAGTACCGTTGCATGATGTGCGTCCGTAGCTCAGTTGGTTAGAGCACCACCTTGACATGGTGGGGGTCGGTGGTTCGAGTCCACTCGGACGCACCAAAGCAACGTTCTCTCTTGCCTCTCTGATGTTAACCTGATTCACCTCCCAACACTAAAATCCCTGAACTGTTCTGCCTGATGTTTTTCAGTGCTCTTCAACGACATCTGTTTGTATTTTTTTACGATTATTTGTTACTTGTGTCATTTGCGAACGCTCGGTGAAAAAAATGTTGTGACCTGCAGACTGATACGCTGCCCGCATTGGTTGAATTCAAAACAACGTTCCGATATCTCTCCTAAGCTTGCGCAACATCACGTTTTTTATTTGGTTTCCCACCCCGTTCCCCTCTATAATACGCATCGTCTCTTCGATTGAATGGTTTCAGCCCCTTGATCTGTCGATATCGCCCTAATAAAAGCGTGACTACTCCAGTAGCGATGATAAATCGCACAAATCGCTATGCTTTGGCTGAACTTACTACACCATTCCTTTCACAGTCTTCTACGCTTAGTAATGATTTGATTCAACCAGGCACCATCTCAATTCCGCGCGGGCAGCTCTGCTGTCAGGCAAACACTTTTCCATTCCATCACAACTTGTAGATAAAATCGTCATGAAAAAGACCAAAATTGTTTGTACCATCGGCCCGAAAACCGAATCCGAAGAAATGCTGACCAAACTGCTTGATGCAGGCATGAACGTTATGCGTCTGAACTTCTCCCACGGTGATTATGAAGAGCACGGTCAGCGCATCCAAAATATCCGCAACGTGATGGCGAAGACCGGTCACAAAGCGGCAATTCTGCTGGACACCAAAGGTCCTGAAATCCGCACCATGAAACTGGAAGGCGGCAAAGACGCTTCTCTGGTTGCGGGTCAGACTTATACCTTCACCACTGATCAAAGCGTTATCGGTAACACCCAGCGCGTGGCTGTGACCTATCAGGGCTTCGCAGCTGACCTGAAAATCGGCAATACCATTCTGGTCGATGACGGCCTGATCGGTATGGAAGTGACTAACGTCACTGAAACCGAAGTGACCTGTAAAGTGCTGAACAACGGCGACCTGGGCGAGAACAAAGGCGTTAACCTGCCAGGCGTTTCTATCGCCCTGCCAGCGCTGGCAGAAAAAGACAAACGTGACCTGATCTTCGGTTGTGAGCAAGGCGTTGACTTCGTCGCGGCTTCCTTCATCCGTAAACGTTCTGACGTTCTGGAAATCCGCGAACACCTGAAAGCACACGGTGGCGAGCACATCCAGATCATCTCCAAAATTGAAAACCAGGAAGGCCTGAACAACTTCGACGAAATCCTCGAAGCTTCTGATGGCATCATGGTTGCCCGTGGCGACCTGGGCGTTGAAATCCCGGTTGAAGAAGTTATCTTTGCGCAGAAGATGATGATTGAGAAATGTAACCGCGCCCGCAAAGTGGTTATCACCGCTACGCAAATGCTCGATTCCATGATCAAAAACCCACGCCCTACCCGCGCTGAAGCAGGCGACGTGGCTAACGCCATCATCGACGGCACCGATGCTGTCATGCTGTCTGGTGAAAGTGCGAAAGGTAAATACCCGCTGGAAGCTGTGACTATCATGGCCACCATTTGTGACCGTACTGACCGCGTAATGCAAAGCCGCATTGATGGTCAGAACGACAACCGCAAACTGCGTATTACTGAAGCCGTTTGCCGCGGTGCGGTAGAAACTGCTGAGAAACTGGATGCGCCACTTATCGTTGTTGCAACCAGCGGTGGTAAATCTGCTAAAGCTGTGCGTAAATACTTCCCGCATGCCACTATCCTGGCTCTGACCACCAATGAAATCACAGCACGTCAGTTAATCCTGACCAAAGGTGTTGTGACTCAGTTGGTGAAAGAAATTGCCTCTACTGATGATTTCTACCGTATCGGTAAAGAAGCCGCTATCGAAAGTGGTCTGGCTCAGAAAGGCGACATCGTAGTGATGGTTTCTGGCGCACTGGTTCAGAGCGGCACAACAAATACTTCATCGGTGCATGTTGTTTAATTAAAAACGTGACCAGGAGCATTAATGAACGCCGCGAAAAGTGGCGTTTATTTATTCAAAAAGTATCTTGTTTCATAAAAAGTGCGAAAAGCGGTCGTAGCAAAATTGGGATAAGTCCCATGGAATACAGCTGTTTTCGCTGCAATTTTTAACTTTTTCGAAAAAAAAGATGCTTCTTTGAGCGAACGATCAAAATATAGCGTTTACCGACAAAAAATTATTCTCATTAGAAAATAGTTTGTGTAATACTTGTAACGCTACATGGAGATTAACTTAATCTAGAGGGTTTTATAATGAATCGCACTAAACTGGTACTGGGCGCTGTAATCCTGGCTTCAACTATGCTGGCTGGTTGTTCAAGCAATGCTAAAATCGACCAACTGTCTTCAGACGTTTCTACTCTGAACTCTAAAGTTGACCAACTGAGCAACGACGTGAACGCAATGCGTTCTGACGTTCAAGCAGCTAAAGACGATGCAGCTCGCGCTAACCAACGTCTTGACAACCAAGCTCACGCTTACAAGAAGTAATATTTACTTCTCTAGTTCAATGGCGCACTCAGTGCGCCATTTTTTTTGCCTGCAATTTGTCCTCCCCTACCTTCTTTCAACTCATCTAACCTTCATCAACACTCATCCGTAAAACACTCTCTATGGCCCCCCGAACGACTGACATAAAAAAAGGAGCCATGATGGCTCCTTCAGTGAAGATCGCTTCTGAAACGTTTTTGTAACGTTTACTGCGTGCTTGCGGTTGTCACGTCAGATTGTTGTGCCGAAGCTGCCGTCTGCGGCTCATTAACAGGTGGTGGCGTATCTGTTGCCTTATCACCCACACTCACCACGACAGGCATACCTGAGCGGCGGGTAATCGCCTCTTTCACCATTGCAGCATTAGTCTCATCGTTCCTGATGAATTTCTTCATTGCTGCAGTCAGCGGAATCGGTTTGGTCTGCGGATCATCCTTTTCGGTGTGCGATAAAGGTTGATGCACTTCGATATAACGCTTACCGTCGGGCTCCACGTCATACTTGATTGGCTGATTCACAATCTGCACGCGGGTCCCTTTAGGAACTGAGTTAAACAGCGCTTCGATATCGTCCGGACGCAGACGGATACAGCCGGAACTCACGCGCATACCAATACCAAAGTTGGCATTGGTACCGTGGATCAGATACTGCCCTGTTCCGGCCGACAGACGCATCGCAAACAGTCCCATCGGGTTATCCGGACCAGCAGGTACCATTCCCGGCAACGTAATGCCGTCTTTCAGATACGCTTTGCGAATGTTGGCCGTCGGCGTCCACGTAGGGTTAGGGATTTTCTGGCTGACTGAGGTGACCATTTCCGGCGTGTTACGACCCAGCTGGCCAATACCAATCGGATAGACGATGACTTTATCCTCGCCTTTCGGATAGTAGTACAGACGCAGTTCTGCCAGATTCACCACGATACCTTCACGTTTCGTGTCAGGTAACAGCATCTGTGAAGGGATAGTCAGTACGGTTCCCGCTTTCGGCAGATAAGGATCCGTGCCGGGATTGGCTTCCAGCATGGCGATCAGGCCAATCTGGTATTTCGATGCCACGTCTTCCAGTGGTTTGCCGTCATTCGGCACCACATAAGTCGTGTTTTCGCCAATCAGGCGGCTATTATCCGGCGGCAAAGGGTATTCTGCTGCACTTGCGGTCATGGAATGCGTTGCCACAAGCGTGCCAACTAACATTGCCAGAAGGGGTAATGCGCGTCTCATACTCAGTCCTTTTTCGGCCTGCGCTCAGACAATCTGAGGCAAGACATTATCTCGTCTAGTAATACTAGCAGCGCAGAATCTTGTGGCAATCAAACCACAGAAAATCAGAAAGTTACCGAAAGAGAGTCAGGCGAAAATGGCAAAGATAGTGAATTGAAAAATCAGACTAAAAACGAATTGCGAAAGGCAGAACGGAGAATTTGCTTTGCTCATTAGCAGACAATTCCTAATGAGCAAAGCAGCACTGCGGGGCTGATTTAAGACAGCTCAGCAGCCTTAGCACGAATCGAGCGGATCATCGCTTCTAACCCTTGCGAGCGTGAAGGCGTCAGATGCTGGCTCAGTTCCAGCTCCGTGAAGAACGGACGCACATCCAGCTCTACCACATCACGCGGAGTCAGACCCTGATACAGGCTGAACACGATCGCCACCAGACCTTTCACGATGGCAGCATCACTGTCACCCTCAAAGGTCAGCGCACCGTTTTCATCAGTACGCATCACAATCCATACCTGGCTCTGGCAACCGGAAATCAGGTTTTTATCCTGACGATGTTCTTCCGCCAAAGCCGGTAACTGGCCACCCAGTTCGATCACGTACAGATATTTCTCTTCCCAGTTCGGGCACCGGGAAAAGTTTTTGACTAACTTATTTTTATCGGGCAAAGCCATAACAACATCCTGATCAAGGCTGGCGGGATTACCCCAACAGCCGGTGAATACGTTGCAGTCCTGCGACCAGTCGGTCGACTTCTTCACGGGTATTGTACATCGCGAGCGATGCGCGGCACATAGCCGGTACACCGTAGAAGGACATTAACGGCATCGCACAGTGATGACCGGTGCGAATGGCAATACCGTATTGATCAAGGAAGCTGCCGACATCATAGGCGTGGTGTTTACCCAGATTGAACGCAATCACTCCTGCACGCGTCGCCGGGCCATAGATCTGAATATCCGGCACCTGCTCCATCGCTTTCAGCGCGTAAGCCATCAGTTCCTGTTCATAAGCGTGGATATTCTCCAGACCCAGTTCAGTCACATATTCAATGGCGGCGCCCAGCCCCATGATACCGCCGGTGTTTGGGGTACCCGCTTCAAAGCGCCACGGAGCTGCGGCAAAGGTCGTCCCTTCGGTCAGGCTGACATGCTTGATCATCGAGCCGCCGCCTTCCCAGGGTGGCATTTGATCCAGCAACGCTTTGCGACCGTAAAGAATACCGATACCGGTAGGTCCGTAAAGTTTGTGCCCGGACCAGACATAGAAATCACAACCCAGCGCCTGAACGTCAACCGCGTGATGCATCACCGCCTGCGCGCCATCCACCAGAACGGTCAGCCCTGCGGCTTTCGCCTGAGGAATGATTTTTTCGATCGGGTTAACGGTGCCAAGCACGTTAGAAACATGCGCCAGCGTCAGCAATTTAGTGCGCGGCGTGATCAGGGATTCAAGCTGCGATAAATCCAGCTCTCCCTGCGGCGTCAGGTGCCAGACATCAATATGCAGATCACGTTCTTTCGCCAGCATCTGCCATGGCACGATGTTCGCGTGGTGTTCCATTTCGGTCAGAATGATATGGTCGCCGGGCTGTAAAAACTCACGCCCCCAGGTATTGGCGACCAGGTTAATGGCTTCCGTGGAACCTTTCACGAAGACAATTTCTTCTGCCGACGCAGCATTCATGAATTGTGCGGCCTGCGTGCGGACGTTTTCCATCTGCTCGGTGGCTTCCGCGCTCATGGTATGAATGCCGCGGTGAACCGCAGCATAACCTTGCTCGAAGAAAGACATTTCACGTTGAATGACCTGACGCGGTTTCTGTGCGCTGGCCGCGCTGTCAAGGTAGGCCAGCGGCTGGCCGTTAACTTCACGGCTCAGCACAGGGAAATCGCTACGTACTCTTTCCAGTGGAAAACTCATTACTTACCTCGATTTAGCCGGCCTGCAATACGGGCAATCACGACTTCACGCAGGGTTTCATTCTCAATGGCTTCCGTCAGTTCAGCGGCAAAAGCAAAGATGATCATTTGCTGTGCATCCTGACCGCTGATCCCACGGGTACGCAGATAGAAAAGCTGTTCGTCGTCGATACGACCCACAGTAGCACCGTGGCTGCACTTCACATCATCGGCATAAATTTCCAGCTGCGGTTTGGTATCAACCTCAGTGTGTTTGCCCAGCAACAAGTTGTTGTTGGTCATTTTGCCGTCGGTTTTCAGTGCGTGCTGCGCCACTTTGATCATGCCGTTGAAAATCGCTTTAGCACGATCGTTCACGATCACTTTATGCAACTGGTTGCTGTTGCAATAACCTTTGTTGTGTTCCAGATAAGTACGGGTATCAGCAATCTCAGAATCAACCGGCAGAACCAGGCTGTTAATGTTGAGCTCGCTGTTTTCACCGTTAAGCTGAGCACTGGTGTTATTACGGGTCAGACCCGCTCCTAGCAGGAAGCTATGGCTGGCAACACGTGCATCGCGACCGATAACCAGATCGTTATGCGAGAAGTGGAAACTTGCCTGACTTTCAAAGGCCAGTTTGTAATGCGTGAAATCGGCATTATCGCCCACATTCACCGTCATACGTGCTCCGGTGAAATGGCCGTGATCGTTCAGGCTGAGATAATGTTCGATCACTTCTGCATTCGCACCGCCCTCAATCGCCAGATGATAGCGATGATGTACGGTGTTCATTTCGCGTGACTGGTCACGACCGCTGCTCAGATGTAAAAGATACAGCGGCTTCTCGGCCTGCTTGCCCGCGGGCAAACGTACAGATAGGGAATCTTGCGCCAGGCTTTCGGTCAGGTGCAAAAACACTTCTGACTGAATCGGATCAGGCAACGTCTGTTGCGCCGCCGGGCTCAGTTTTTCAATTTCAAAAGCACCGGTATCTGAATCACTGAGATCCGCATCGAAACGGCCATCAATGAATACCAGACGGTAGCAATCCACTGGCAGCGCCAGCGATTTAACCTGTTCAACAGTCAGTGCCTGTTGCTGCGGAGCAAAGAACTGATTACCCAGCAGTGAAGAGACCGGAGTGTACTTCCAGTCTTCCAGTTTTGCGTGCGGGAAACCCAGGCGCAGCACCTGTTGCCAGTGTGCATGAGCGTGAGTGGATTGTTCACCGCCACGGCTTTCAAAAAGACGGTAAAGCTGCTGCATGGCGTGCGAACTGCCCGCCGCAGGTGCATTACTCTTCGTCGGTAAGCCAGCCATAACCCTGCTCCTCTAACTGTTTAACCAAGGTGAAATCGCCGGATTTAACAATGCGGCCCTGATACAGAACGTGCACGTAGTCAGGCTTGATGTAGTCGAGGATACGCTGGTAGTGGGTCACGATAACGAATGAACGTTTGCCGTCACGCAGTGTGTTAACACCGTCAGAAACGATTTTCAGGGCATCGATATCCAGACCGGAGTCGGTTTCATCCAGGATGCACAGGTTTGGCTCAAGGGCTGCCATTTGCAGAATGTCGTTACGCTTTTTCTCACCGCCGGAGAAGCCAACGTTCACTGAACGGGTCAGCAAATCAGCAGGCATTTTCAGCATTTCGATTTTTTCTTCGATGAAATCAGCGAAGTCAAAACGGTCCATCGGTTCCTGTCCGCGGTATTTACGCACAGCATTTACCGCAGTTTGCAGGAAGAAATGGTTAGTCACACCGGGAATTTCCACCGGATACTGGAAAGCCATAAAGACGCCTTCACCAGCGCGGTCTTCCGGAGCGAGTTCCAGCAAATCTTTACCGTTGAAGATTACGGAGCCGTCGGTGACTTCGTAATCTTCGCGGCCAGCCAGTGTCGCGGAGAGCGTACTTTTACCTGAGCCGTTCGGGCCCATGATGGCGTGTACTTCACCCGGTTTGATCTCCAGATCAAGGCCTTTCAGAATTTCCTTTTCTTCGACACGGACCTTCAAATTCTTAATGCTTAACATACGTATCCTTGAGTTTGCGCCTGCGCGCTCTTAATTCTGTTTATGCTTTGACTGTGCTGAACTAAAACCTGCCCGGTGCTGACGTCACACCACGCTACACCGGGAGGAAAAACGTTGGCGAATTAACCGACGCTATGTTCAAGACTGATGGCCAGCAGTTTCTGTGCTTCGACAGCGAACTCCAGCGGCAGCTCGGAAAAGACATCTTTACAGAAACCGTTAACAATCATGGAAATCGCGTCATCTTCGCTGATACCACGTTGCAGACAGTAGAACAGCTGGTCATCGCCGATTTTTGACGTTGTGGCTTCATGTTCCAGCTGCGCGGTATTGTTACGCACTTCCACATACGGGAAGGTATGCGCTGCGCTGTCCGCGCCAATCAGCATTGAGTCGCACTGGGTAAAGTTACGCGCGTTTTCTGCACTTGGCAGGATCTTCACCAGACCGCGATAGCTGTTCTGGCTGTGACCCGCAGAGATACCTTTGGAGATAATGGTCGACTTGGTATTTTTACCAATGTGGATCATTTTGGTGCCGGTATCTGCCTGCTGTTTGCCGCTGGTCAGTGCAACCGAGAAGAATTCACCAATGGAGTTATCACCTTTGAGGATAACGCTTGGGTATTTCCAGGTGATCGCTGAGCCGGTTTCAGACTGCGTCCAGGACATTTTCGAACCCGCGCCTTCGCACAATGCGCGTTTGGTCACGAAGTTCAGAATGCCGCCGCTGCTGTCTTTGCTGCCGGAGAACCAGTTCTGGACGGTGGAATATTTCACTTCCGCATCTTTGTGCAGAATCACTTCCACCACCGCAGCGTGCAGCTGGTAGGTATCACGAACTGGCGCCGAACACCCTTCGATGTAACTCACGTAACTGCCTTCATCGGCAATCAGAATAGTACGTTCAAACTGGCCGGTTTTCGCCGCGTTGATACGGAAATAAGTCGACAGTTCCATCGGGCAACGCACGCCTTTTGGCACATAAACAAAGGTACCATCAGAAGCAACGGCAGCATTCAGTGCGGCGAAGAAGTTATCCTGCGCAGGCACCACTGTACCGAGGTATTTGCGCACCAGATCAGGGTATTCGTGAATGGCTTCGCCGAATGAGCAGAAAATAACGCCAGATTCCGCCAGCTTTTCACGGTACGTCGTGGAGACAGAAACGGAGTCGAAAATTGCATCGACCGCCACTTCTTTGCCTTCACGAACCGGAACACCCAGCTGCTCAAAGGCTTTTTCTACTTCACTGGTGAGGTAGTTTTTATTGTCAAGAGCGCCATCAAGCGCAGGAATGCTGTGCGAATTTTCCGGAGGCTGCTGCGTAGCGCCAGGCTGAGAACCGCAGGTATCATCGCAGCTGCCACATGATGGCGCGGAATAATAGCTGTAATCCTGGTAATCAAGAGGCGTGTAATACGCTTTGAGCCAGTGCGGTTCTTCCATTTTCAACCAGGCATGATAAGCCTGCAGACGGAACTCCAGCATCCACTCAGGCTCATTACGCTTCGCGGAAATGGCACGCACCACATCTTCGTTGATGCCTGATGCTAATTCATCGGTTGCAAGCTGGGTAAAGAACCCTTCTTTATAGTTCGTTCCCTCGCCGACCCAAGACTGCACATCATCTGGAATTTCTACGTTGCTTCGTGACATGTTGGTTACATCGCTTTGTTTACAATAATCTTAAAAACTGAAAGCCGTTTCTTACAGGCCGAAACTTTCGCCACACCCGCAGGCATGCTGAGCTTTAGGATTATTGAATTTAAATATCTGATTCAGTCCTTCACGGACAAAATCTACCTCAGTTCCGTCGATGAAAGGCATGGCCTTCAGCGGAACAAACAGCAAAGCGCCGTCATGTTCAAACACCAGGTCATCACTGGCTGGTTGTTTGGTTAAATCCAGAACGTAGCCAAAGCCGGCACAGCCCGATTGTTTCACCGAGAGCTGGAGACCTTTGACCTCAGGATCCTGCGCCATCAGAGTATTAATCTGTTTTGCGGCAGAATCAGTCAGGCTCACACCTTGCCATACGTTGTCGTCTAAAGAGAAAGAGCCGACAGTTTCAGTTTGCATCTGTCTTACCTCGTAATTTTACGGTCATAGACAAGACCTATTGTCTCTATTCTAGTGATAACAGGTACCACTTCAACCTCTTGTTTTAAGAGGGTATAGCGATTGCCCATGAGGAAAGTCGCTCAATGTGCATCGGGTTAACACCTGGTCGCTGGCGGGTCTTGAACACCGCAACCATCAACTGATTGAATAAATTGTCAATTTTTTGTTAAAAATTAAAATTAACCTTATAAACATTGCGGGTTAATAGCTTTCATTGTGTCTATTATAAAACATTCATCGGAAATGCCTATTTATGAATTCGCCACAACCGAAAAAATTAAAGCTCTTTTTGCTTATCTGCTTTCGCACAACAAAATGAAAAAAACCCGATGAAAACGTTGATCCGGTCATTTTTTGCCAATATGATGGTCATTCTTTGATAATGATTATCATTCAGATAACCCGGAATGCTGAGAATGGCTCAATCGGTAAATGCGTGGTTGCAAGGCAAGATCGACGAATACAAATCGAATGTCCGCGATGCCACAGTAGATTTCTACATGGCTGATGCGGCCTTACGACGTCCTGATGCACATTTATGTCAGCTCAAACGCTTCAACAACATTTGTCTGGAAATGGCTAACCTGTGCCTGCAAAACGGCGATGATCACAGCTATCTGCATGCGCTCTGCAAATTGCACAACCGCCTGATTCTGGAAATCAACAGTGTTGTCCGCTGTGAGCTCTTTCGTGTTCAGAGTTATCATTTTGCGCGGCATACGTTAAAACTCATTTGTCAGTATTATGCCATGATGGGCATCTGGGAAAAAGCAACGGCATTTCAAACTGACTTTGCGAAACGCGTCCCTTTCCAGCTTTGACTTACTTTCAATGTGTTACACCAATTTTAAGACAAATAAAAAAGGCGGACACATGATTAATGTATCCGCCCTTCCCTGAAACACGACTCAAGATAACTGATGAATCAAGATAACTGACAGAGCCTGTTTCAGTGATCAATCACCATCGTGGTCAACCTCGACACGCAGCAAAGATTTCCTTTCTCATCAAAAATTTCGATTTGCCAGACCTGGCTGCGGCGCCCGGCGCGCAATGCACGACACACACCGCGCACATGTCCCTCGCGTGCTGAATGCATATGGCTGGCGTTAATCTCCACGCCGACCACCGTCTGGCTGCCTTCGCAGCACAAATAGCCTGCCATCGATCCCATGGTTTCCGCCAGAACCACCGATGCCCCGCCATGCAGCAGGCCAAAAGGTTGTGTCGTGCGGCTATCCACGGGCATGGTCGCCTCAAGAAAATCTTCGCCCAACTGGGTAAATTCTATTCCCACGAGCCCAACCATACATCCCTGACTGCGCTGATTCAGGGCATCCAGCGTGGTACTGCGTTTCCAGAGTGACATAATGCTTCCTTAATGGTCAGGGAATGATTTCCAGCAAAGCCTGTAAGGGATGGCGAACACCGTTCCCCTCAATACGTTTGACCTGACTGCGGCATGAATAACCGGTTGCCAGACAGCGCTGGCGCGGCAACCGCTGCAAAGAGGTATGCCAGGAAAGCTCGTAAATCCCCAGAGAGTTCTCAAGATTTTTAGTTTCATGGCCGTACGTTCCGGCCATTCCGCAGCAGCCGACACTGACATTTTCCAGCTTCGCGCCATAGCGGGCAAAAATATCACCCCATTGCTTGCCGCTGTTTGGCAACGCCGTACTTTCCGTACAGTGACCAAACAGATACCAGGATTCGCCGCTTTGCTGCTGTGCCGGGCGTTCAGCCAGCCACACATCAAGCCATTCATGCACCAGTTGTACCTGGAATGAGCCACGCGACTCGCCCAGGATCTCTTTATATTCATCGCGATAACACAGCACCAGCGCCGGGTCGACGCCGACCATCGGCATTCCTAATTGCGAAACACGGTTGAGGAACAGCGACGTTTTCTTGGCTGTTTTCGCAAAACGAGTGAGGAAGCCTTTAATGTGCTGCGCTTTACCGTTCGGAGAGAATGGCAACAGAACAGGTTTGAGGCCAAGCTTCTCAATCAGCCGGACAAAATCAGCCACCACCTGCGCATCATAGAAACTGGTGAACGGATCCTGAACTACCAGCACGTATTCGCCACGCTGCGCGGGAGAAATGGCTTCAAGTTGCTCAAGCGTCATCGTACTGGCGCGATGTCCAAGTAGCTGCTCGCGCAATGTCGGAGAAGAGAGTAAAGGTAAATCCACCATGCCAATACTTTTCCGGCTCATTTCACGCACCCAGGGTTGTTTGAGGAAGAAATTAAACAACTTGGGTGCTTTCGCCATCAGCGGTGCGTAGCTTTCCACGCCGGCCACAAAGTGATCACGAGCAGGGCGCAGATATCGTGTGTGATAAAGCTGCAGGAACCGCGATCGGAATCCGGGAACATCAATTTTAATCGGACACTGTGTGGAACAGGCTTTACAGGCCAGACAGCCTGACATCGCCTCTTTCACTTCATGCGAAAAATCATATTCGCCTTTATTGGCGTGCCAGGTGTTACGCGTGCGATCAATCAGGGTACGGAAACTTAGCCCTTTTTCAGGCAGCGCATTTTCCAGCGCCAGCGGATCAACGCCCTGTTCTGACAGCAGGCGCAACCATTCGCGCACCAGACCTGCACGACCTTTAGGCGAATGAATGCGGCTGCCGGTGATTTTCATCGACGGGCACATCGGGCTTTTCACATCGAAATTGAAACATAACCCGTTGCCGTTACATTCCATCGCACCGCGGAATGACTGACGAACTTCCAGCGGAATACGGCGATCCAGTGTGCCGCGTTTCGCCGCATCCACTTTCATCATCGGTTCATCGCAATCCAGCGGCGCACAGATCTTACCTGGGTTGAGGCGGTTGTCCGGGTCAAACACGGTTTTGATCCGGCGTAACTCATGGAACAATTCTTCACCAAAGAAAGCCGGACTGTATTCGGCACGGAAACCCTTTCCATGCTCGCCCCACAGCAGCCCGCCATATTTTGCCGTCAGTGCGACGACTTCATCGGAAATTTGCTTGAGCAACATTTCCTGCTGCGGATCGCACATATCCAGCGCCGGACGTACGTGTAATACACCCGCATCCACGTGACCAAACATTCCGTAGCTCAGATGATGGCTGTCGAGCAGCGCCCGAAATTCGACGATGTAATCCGCCAGATGCTGAGGCGGAACACAAGTGTCTTCGGCAAATGGCAATGGTTTAGCCTGCCCTTTGGCATTGCCCAGCAGCCCGACGGCTTTTTTACGCATGTTATAGATGCGCTCTATACCAGGCAGATCGGCGCAAATCTGATAACCAATCACACCGCCTTCTTTGTCACTCATCAACCCGTCAAGACGCTCACACAATGCGCTCACCTGGCTTTCGATGAGATCAGCATCATCGCCAGCGAACTCAACAATGTTAAGCCCCTGCATATCTTTGCCTTCAACATCCGTGATGTAGTCACGCACTCTGTGCCAGACAATATCCTCACGTGCCAGATTCAGCACTTTTGAGTCAACGGTTTCTACTGAAAGAGCTTTCGCTTCCACCATTAAAGGTGCGTTGCGCAGGGCCGAGTTGAAAGAGTCATACTTGATGTTGACCAGACGACGCACTTTCGGGATTGGCGTGATGTTCAGACGAGCTTCAGTAATAAAGGCCAGCGAGCCTTCTGATCCGGTCAGAATTCGTGTCAGATTAAAGGTTTGCAGGTCATCACTCAGCACATGACGCAAATCGTATCCGGTCAGGAAACGGTTAAGTTTTGGGAATTTCTCTATTACCAGCGCACGGTTGTCGCGGCAACTGTCGAGCACCGTGCGATAAATCCGCCCGATAACCGAATCTTCTTCGCCCAGTTTATCTGCAAGCTCTGTCGGGATCGCCGTGGTATCCAGCATGTCCCCGCCAAGCACAATGGCCCGGACACCAAGCACGTGATCTGAGGTTTTACCGTACACCAGCGATCCCTGCCCGGAGGCATCGGTATTGATCATCCCGCCGAGCGTGGCGCGGTTACTGGTCGAGAGTTCCGGCGAGAAGAAATACCCCAACGGGCGCAGATAATCATTGAGCTGATCTTTAATCACACCGGCTTCAACTTTTACCCAGCCCTGCTTTGTATTGATATCGAGAATGCGGTTCATATGACGGGACATATCAACCACAATGCCGCGGTTCAGCGACTGACCGTTGGTACCGGTACCGCCACCGCGCGGGGTGAATACCAGCGTTTTAAAACGTTCCTGCCCTGCAAGACGGGCAATCAGTGCCACGTCTGACGTGGCGATCGGGAATAAGACAGCATCCGGCAACAACTGATAGACGCTGTTATCTGTCGCCATCGTCAGCCGGTCTGCATAAGTAGTTGTGACATCACCCGTAAAACCATTCTTTTTTAACGCTTCCAAAAAATCGAGCACCAGCTGGATGACACCCGGCGCCTGAGAAATCTGTGGGATCATTGAATTATGACTCTGTCTTTGTTGTATGCCTGGCGGGCCCGAGGCGACCTGCCGGATCTGACTTGCAGATCCACCTGTTATTTACCCAGAATAAAAACTAACATACTTCGTTTTTCCGCGCTCCGTCTGGTTGCCGTTTGTTGCATTACTTTCATGATGAATCGCAAAAATCGCGTATCAGCACAACGCGTTGCAACTAATCTTGCGGCGGGCTATCCAAAAGCAGCCGGATGTTCCATGCTTATTTCAGACAGGCTGGATTTTGAACACATAGATCATGAACACATGGGATCATGAGCACACTGAATTTTGAATACCCCGGATTTAATATCCGGGTTTGAAATACAAAGTATGGAGGCACAGGGTTCGTGCCTTACTTGGTTTATCACATTGAGAAACATGAATGAATCTCCCAATTAAACGTTACGATTTACCCCAGATTATGTTTGGGGTGTTGTTTATTGCACTGATGACCATCGCCAGTATCTGGATCGTTCAGCCTTTTATTCTTGGGTTTGTCTGGGCAGGCATGGTGGTTATCGCGACATGGCCGCTGATGATTAAGCTCCAGCGGCTGCTTTGGGGACGCCGTTTCCTTGCCGTCATCATCATGACTTTGTTACTGATTTTATTATTTGTTTTGCCTATTGCGATGCTGGTCAGCAGCGCAATTGAAAATGGCGCGCCTCTGGTAGAAATCGCCAGCCACCCTTCCTCACTGCATATGCCTGATTTCCACTGGCTTAATTCCATTCCGCTGGTGGGTCATAAACTGTATACCGGCTGGCACGCGCTGATTAACGGCGGCGGGAATGCGCTGGTGACCAAGGTTCAGCCGTATGTCGGACAAACAGCCGCGTGGTTTGTCACTCAGGCCGGTCATCTTGGACGGTTTATTGTCCACTGTTCGCTGATGCTGTTGTTCAGTGCCTTGTTGTACAGCCGTGGCGAACAAGTTGCTTTGGGGATCCGCCACTTTGCCATTCGTCTGGCCGCAGAACGCGGTGACGCTGCCGTTATTCTGGCTGGTCAGGCCATCCGCGCTGTGGCTTTAGGCGTGGTCGTCACCGCCATTGTGCAGTCAATTCTTGGCGGTATCGGGCTGGCGATTGCGGGCATCCCTTATGCTACCGTGCTGACGGTAGTGATGTTCGTTTGCTGCGTTGCGCAAATCGGCCCATTGCTGATACTGATACCGGCAATCATCTGGCTTTACTGGTCCGGCGACAATACCTGGGGCACCGTGCTTCTGGTCTGGAGCTGCGTGGTCGGGTCCCTTGATAACGTGCTGCGTCCGGTTCTGATCCGCATGGGTGCAGATTTACCTATGTTGCTGATTCTCTCTGGTGTTATCGGGGGATTGTTTGCCTTCGGTATGATCGGACTGTTCATCGGACCGGTGGTACTGGCCGTATCGTATCGCCTGATTTCCCTCTGGGTACATGAAGCCCCTGAACCAGAGATGGATCCGGAAGAAGCCTTAAAAGCACTGGATGAATAAACTCTTCATTAAGTAACTTTCTGACGGCGTTGCCCATAAAATTGAATGTGGCAGCGCCGTTATTTTATTCCTTTCCTCTCTCCCCTATTTTACGTCCCATCCGTGCCTCAATAACTGCCCTCACTAAATAGTATGAGAATAAACTCTATTAGGAGAATTCTTACAGACTAAATACCTTGAGAAACTTAGTATTATTAACAGTTCGGATTTCAACTCACTGATTTATATACAGGCTTTCCCCTGAGCCGGTATACCCCAAATTGCTGTGTGTAGTCTTTGCCTGTCTCCTATGACGGGCCTTTTTTTTATTTATTGTCCGCTAACTTCATTCTCCGGTAACTTTTAATTATCACCTGCTAAAACTACCCGCCAAAAACCTTCGTTTTTCTGTTTTCTCCTTCCTGAAATAAATATTTTCCAGTTCTTTTGCACAAAAATGAAAAGGCCATCACCCGTGAGTGACAGCCTTTATTTTATGATTTAGGAATTGCTTTATGAATCGATTTACTTTTCCGCTAACGCAAGCCAGGTTTGTACAACTGTATCCGGATTCAGCGACAGACTGTCGATTCCCTCATCCATCAGCCATTGCGCAAAGTCCTGATGATCTGAGGGTCCCTGCCCGCAGATGCCGACATACTTGCCCTGCTTTTTCGCGGCTTTGATTGCCATCGACAGCAACGCTTTGACGGCGTCATTTCGCTCATCAAAGAGTTCAGAAACCACACCGGAATCACGATCCAGCCCCAGAGCAAGCTGAGTCATGTCATTCGAGCCAATCGAGAATCCATCAAAGTGTTCGAGGAACTGATCCGCCAGTAAAGCATTCGACGGAATTTCGCACATCATGATAACTTTCAGCCCGTTTTCGCCGCGCTTCAGTCCCTGGTTTGCCAGTTCCGCGACCACGGCTTCCGCCTGCGCCACCGTGCGTACAAACGGAATCATCACCTCAACGTTAGTGAGATCCATGTCATTACGCACGCGTTTCATTGCCTCGCATTCCAGTGCAAAACAATCGCGGAAGTTGTCTGATACATAACGGCCAGCTCCGCGGAAACCGAGCATGGGGTTTTCTTCATGCGGTTCATACTTCTCGCCGCCTACCAGATTGGCATACTCGTTTGATTTGAAATCAGACAAACGGACAATGACGCGTTTTGGCCAGAAAGCCGCGCCGAGCGTCGCGATCCCTTCCGTCAGGCGTGCCACATAATATTCGCGCGGGCTGTCATAGCCCTGGATCATCTTATTGATGGTTTCCTGCAATTCAGCCGGCTGCTGATCAAACTCCAGCAAGGCTTTTGGGTGCACGCCAATCATGCGGTTGATGATAAATTCCAGACGCGCCAGCCCGACACCTTCATTCGGTAAGCAGGCGAAATCAAAAGCACGATCCGGATTGCCGATATTCATCATGATTTTCAGCGGTAATTTTGGCAGCTCATCGATTTCAGAACTTTGTACACTGAAATCCAGTTCATCCTGATACACATATCCGGTATCACCTTCTGAACAGGAAACCGTGACTTTCTGATTTTCGGTGAGTTTCTCGGTGGCGTCTCCGCAACCGACAACAGCAGGGATGCCCAGTTCACGGGCAATAATCGCAGCGTGACAGGTACGACCGCCGCGGTTAGTCACGATGGCTGATGCCTTTTTCATGATCGGCTCCCAATCGGGATCCGTCATATCGGTCACCAGGATATCGCCTGCCTTAACGTGATGCATTTCGCTGATATCGTGGATGATCTTAACGGGCCCCGCACCGATGCGGTGACCGATTGCACGTCCTTCCACCAGCACTTTGCTGCTGCCATTAAGCTGGTAACGTTCCATCACCTGACCGTTTGAACGTACGGTCTCAGGACGCGCCTGAACAATATAGAGTTTGCCGTTATGACCATCTTTAGCCCATTCGATATCCATCGGGCGGCCATAATGTTTTTCGATCAGTATCGCCTGACGCGCCAGCGCCTGCACTTCTTCATCCGTCAGGGAGAATCGGGTGCTCAGTTCGGCTGGCACATCTTCAATCTGGACTTGCTTGCCGTGCTCCTGGCTTGGTGCATAAACCATGCGGATTTTCTTTGAGCCCATGGTGCGACGAACAATCGACGGTTTTTTCTTGTCGAGCGTCGGCTTATGTACATAGAACTCGTCGGGATTCACCGCCCCCTGCACCACCATTTCGCCCAGGCCGTAGGCAGAAGTGATAAAGACCACCTGATCAAAACCCGATTCAGTATCGATAGTAAACATCACGCCAGCTGCGGCGAGGTCTGAACGCACCATACGCTGGACACCGGCAGATAACGCCACACCGCGGTGGTCGTAGCCCTGATGCACACGATAAGAAATGGCGCGGTCGTTGAAGAGAGAAGCATAAACATGTTTCACGGCAGTCATGACTGCATCGAATCCCTGAACGTTCAGGAAAGTTTCCTGCTGCCCGGCAAAAGACGCATCGGGCATATCTTCGGCCGTTGCCGATGAACGCACAGCGAAAGAAGCCTCCGGCTCGCCTTCAGAAAGCTGCTGATAAGCCTCGCGGATAGCCTGCTCGAGTTCTGGCTGGAATGGCGTCTCAATGATCCACTGACGGATTTGCGTGCCCGCTTTGGTCAGTTGTGCGATGTCGTCCACATCCGTTTTATCCAGCAATTCATGGATACGGTGGTTTACGCCGCTCTGATCGAGAAAATCATTAAATGCCTGAGACGTCGTTGCAAAACCGTTCGGAACGGAAACACCCAAATCAGACAAATTGGTGATCATTTCCCCGAGGGATGCGTTCTTGCCCCCGACTTTATCAACGTCGTTCATACCCAGTTGGTTGTACCAGATAACATTGCGTAAATCGGGATCGAGATGAGCCATGAAACAATCCTTTCTTATTTATTTACAGTAATAGTCAACAGGAGTGTAAAACCGGTTATTCAACGGTTGCCTGAAACACTTTTTGTGTCATTAAACAACGCTGTCTTTTTGAGACTAGCATAATGATCCATAGAAGATGGACAGGTGAATCGTTCCAGCAAATCAAACTATTTTTGTTTAGGAAAAATCCAGCATCAGTATTTTTGTTACTGAGGGGAAATGAGCATTATTCCTTATGAATCATGAAGAAGTTATCTCTGTCTCCGGTCTGTGATTCATGCTAACAGGGCTGCTGAAGTTGTGCTGAAGCAAATCAAAAACCTGCGAGGGATCGCGAAAAATTTAAAATGGCATTTCATTTATTACAGCCATTTTGCGCAGTATCTCGCAGCAATGAAGATAAGATGGAAATGCGGAGGAATTACTCTTTTTATTTCCTTCAATTCTGGTTATTACTTAATAAGCCCCAAAAGATTGGCGCGAATAAATAAAATGAAGTGATTTAATTCAGGAGTCATTTGTGGACAGATGCGTGTTTTACATTTCGGATGGTACTGCGATTACAGCAGAGGTTTTGGGCCATGCAGTGCTTTCACAATTCCCGGTCAATGCGACCACTTACTCGTTACCTTTTGTAGAAAGTGAAGAACGTGCGAGAGCTGTCTGCAAACAGATCAATGAAATTTTTGAGAAAACCGGAGCCCGTCCGCTGGTGTTTTACTCGATTATTTCCCCGAACATCCGCGATATCATTCAGGGCAGTGAAGGATTCTGCCAGGATATAGTGCAGTCGCTGGTGGCGCCTCTGCAAAATGAGCTGGGTGTTGACCCCACGCCCATTGCCAACAGAACGCACGGTCTGACGGCCAGCAACATCACCAAGTACGATGCACGTATTGCCGCTATTGATTACACGCTGGCACACGACGATGGTATTTCCCTGCGTAATCTCGATCAGGCACAGGTGATTTTACTGGGCGTCTCGCGCTGCGGTAAAACTCCGACCAGCCTGTATCTTGCGCTTCAGTTTGGGATCCGGGCGGCTAACTACCCTTTTACTGCTGACGATATGGACAACATCCAGTTGCCAGCAGCACTAAAACCGCATATGCATAAACTTTTTGGCCTGACGATTGATCCGGAGCGTCTGACCGCTATCCGGCAAGAGCGCGTTGAAAACAGCCGTTATGCCTCCTTACGCCAGTGCAGGATGGAAGTGTCGGAAGTTGAGGCGTTGTTTCGCAAGAACAAAATACGCTATCTCAACAGTACGAATTATTCCGTTGAGGAGATATCAGCGAAGATTATGGACAGCTTCGGTATGAGCCGTCGTATGTTCTGAATCCATTTCCTGATTTGGGTGGCATATCCTGCTGACAGTGGTTGAATTCATCTGTTTTTGGGTTATTGTGATCGACATCACTTCCCGGTATTCCTGCCGCAGAGAAGAAACAAATTTTCGAGAGCACCATGTCACAAACAGATGAACTGCGTACGACGCGCATCGACAGCCTGATTACGCCTCAGGCACTGGCAGACAAATTGCCAATTTCCCCGTCGGTCGCACAACACGTGATGGAATCACGTAAACGGATTGAAAAAATTGTCAGTGGCGAAGATCAGCGCTTGCTGGTTGTCGTTGGTCCTTGTTCTATCCACGATATTGAAGCGGCGATTGATTACGCGGGAAAACTGCGCGTATTACGTGACAAGTATCAGAATCGCCTTGAAATCGTGATGCGCACGTATTTTGAGAAGCCGCGTACCGTTGTCGGCTGGAAAGGATTAATTTCTGATCCTGAGCTTAACGGGTCGTGCCGTGTTAATGACGGTATCGAGCTGGCGCGCAAAGTCCTGCTTGCCGTCAATGAGCTGGGTATTCCGACTGCCACCGAATTTCTGGATATGGTGATCGGACAGTATATCGCTGACCTCATCAGCTGGGGCGCGATAGGCGCACGCACCACAGAAAGCCAGATCCACCGTGAAATGGCGTCAGCACTGTCTTGCCCTGTTGGCTTTAAAAATGGTACCGACGGCAATACGCGTATCGCCATTGATGCCATTCGTTCTTCACGTACCAGCCACATGTTCCTGTCACCGGATAAAAGCGGTCAGATGACTATTTATCGCACCGCAGGCAACCCTTATGGCCACGTGATCATGCGTGGCGGTAAAAAGCCCAACTATCATGCAGAGGATCTGGAGCAGGCTTGCCAGCATCTGGCTGAGTTTGATTTACCACAGCGTCTGGTGGTCGACTTCAGCCACGGTAACTGTCAGAAACAGCACCGCCGTCAGCTGGAAGTAGCAGAAGATATTTGCCAGCAGATCCGCAGTGGTTCTTCAGCGATTGCCGGAATTATGGCGGAAAGTTTCCTGATTGAAGGCACTCAGGCGATTCATCCTGGTAAGCCGCTGGTTTACGGCAAATCAGTGACTGACCCTTGCCTGAGCTGGGAAGATACTGAAACCCTGTTGTCGATGCTGGCTGAGGCCACTGACAGCCGGTTCTGATCACTTTCTGGCAACCTTTCAAAGGGCAACTTCGTTGCCCTTTTTTATGCCTGCGGTTCGCCGCGCCTTCCTGACCCCTGCGCTTTTCACTCTGTAAATACTGCACTATCCCTCTCACATTAAAGGGTTACCTGGCAAAAATTACATTCCATCAACAAAAATTTTCTTGATGTGTTCTAGCAATGATTTGATAATGATTATCAAATTGATATTAATTCCCATTACCAAGTGTAAGTTAACGGGCTACTGACCCGAATTTTATTACAAATCATTCACATAACATCGCGAGTTTTTACCAGCCAGCGGGCGGGTGACTTAGGCTAACGAGGAGACAGCAATGCATTCAGTTCACTATCAGGATTATTTACAGGCTAAAGACGCGAACCCGGGTAAATATGCCCGCGATCTGGCGGAAATTTTGGGTATCAGTGAGGCAGAATTAACTGCATTACGTGTTTCCCATGATGCCGCACGACTTGATGTTGATGCCCGCACATTGCTGGCTGCTCTGGAAAATGTCGGTGGAACAAAATCGATTACCCGCAACGATTTTGCCGTTCATGAACAACAAGGTCGTTATGAGAACCAGCATCTGAGTGGTCATGCTGGCCTGATTCTGAACCCGCGCGCGCTGGATTTGCGCCTGTTCCTGCAACACTGGCAGCATATTTTCAGTATGTCTGAAACCACGGCTCGTGGCGTTCGCCACAGTATTCAGTTTTTTGATGCTCACGGCGATGCAGTGCATAAAGTCTATAACAGCGATGAAACCGATATGGCGGCATGGGACGCGCTGATTGCGCAGTACAAAACCGACGTCAATCCGCCATTGCAGATTGAAGCTGCGCCATCGACTCCGGCCCGGAAAGCGGCTGATGCCAGTGCTATCGATGCAGACTGGCGCGCTATGACTGACGTTCATCAGTTCTTCCAGTTGCTGAAACGCCATGACATCACCCGTCAGCAGGCCTTTGAAGCAGTCGGCGATGACCTGGCATGGCGCGTGGAAAATGGTTCCCTGACCCGTTTGCTGAATATCGCCAAAGAAGACCAAAACGAAATTATGATTTTCGTGGGCAACCGTGGCTGTGTGCAGATCTTCACCGGCCAGATTGAAAAAGTGATGCCACACGGTGAGTGGATCAACGTGTTCAATGAACGCTTCACGCTGCATCTGGTGGAAAGCGCCATCGCACAAAGCTGGATAACCCGTAAGCCAACAAAAGACGGTTTCGTCACCAGTCTGGAATTGTTTGCTGCCGATGGTACTCAGATTGCCCAGCTTTACGGACAGCGTACCGAAGGCACGCCGGAACAGACTCAGTGGCGCGAGCAGCTGGCACAACTCAGTGGCGAAGGCGTTGCAGCATGAGACTCTCTCTGAAAGCCCTGTTCGCTGCCAGCACTTTGCTGGCAGCACCTTTGCTACATGCGGCTGAAAAACTGGTCACTATCGGCGGAGATGTCACTGAAATTGTTTACGCCCTCGGCGCTGGCAATGAACTGGTGGCGCGAGACAGCACCAGTCTGCGTCCGAAGGCAGTTCTGGCGCTGCCGGATGTGGGTTATATGCGCCAGCTGAATACCGAAGGCATTTTATCAATGCATCCTTCAATGGTACTGAGCAGTGAACTGGCAGAGCCTTCTCTGGTGTTGCAACAGTTATCACAAAATGGCGTGAAAGTTGTCCGTGTGCCGGGTACCCCTTCTATCAATACCGTTCCTGAGAAAATTGAAGTAATCGCCGCGGCCCTCAACCGTCAGGCTGAAGGGGAGAAACTGATCACCACTTATCGTTCACAGCTTTCGGCCATACGTCATGATGCGCTGCCGGTGAAAATGTTGTTTGTGATGAGCCACGGTGGCATGTCTTCTATGGCGGCGGGACAAAATACTGCGGCAGATGCGATGATCACCTCCGTTGGCGCAAAAAATGCCATGCAGGGATTCAGCCGCTACCGCCCGCTTTCTCAGGAAGGGGTGATTGCAAGTGCGCCGGATATTCTTCTGCTGACCGCAGACGGTGTCAAAACGCTCGGCGGGCTGGATCAGGTGTGGAAATTACCGGGTGTAGCGATGACGCCTGCGGGCAAGAACAAACGCGTTTTAGTGCTGGATGATATGTCGCTGCTGGGCTTTGGTCTGCAAACTCCGGCCGTGATGGCGCAACTTCGTCAGGCGGCGGAACAAGCGAAATGAGCAGCATGAGCCCCCCTATGCCATCACGACGCCGCTCACCGGTTTGGGCGCTGATCGGACTCGGCGGTGCTCTGCTGGTACTGGCTATTCTGGCGGCCAATACCGGCGCGATGGCATTGTCGCTCAGGACGTTAATTTCGCGTCCTTTTGACGATGACCTTTGGCAGGTCTGGCTGAGCATACGCTTGCCAAGAGTGTTACTGGCTGTGGTGGTCGGCTGTGCGCTCGCCAGCTCCGGTGCGGTAATGCAGGGGCTTTTTCGCAATCCCCTCGCAGATCCCGGACTGCTTGGGATCAGCAGCGGTGCAGCGCTGGCGGTTGCACTAACGATTGTCATGCCGCTCGCCCTGCCGCCGCTTCTGGCTCTCTACAGCCATATGATCAGCGCCTTCTTCGGCAGTCTGGCGATTTCAGCTATTGTCTTCACCCTGAGCCGTTTCGGGCATGGCGGATTATCGCGTTTATTACTGGCGGGGATCGCGATCAATGCACTGTGCGGCGCAGCCGTAGGCGTGCTGACTTATGTCAGTGATGATCAGCAGTTGCGTCAGTTCTCGCTCTGGAGCATGGGCAGTCTGGGACAAGCACAATGGCCGACACTGGCCGTTGCTTCTTCGCTGATCCTGCCTGCCTGCATTGCCGCGTTGTTCATGGCACGCCGTCTGAACATTCTGCAACTGGGGGAGGAAGATGCGCATTATCTGGGCGTGAATGTCCGCCGTACCCAGTTGCAGTTGTTGCTGCTGAGCGCATTGCTGGTCGGTGCCGCGGTGGCGGTTTCGGGCGTTATCGGTTTTATCGGGCTGGTTATCCCGCACCTTTTACGAATGCGTATTGGTGCCGATCACCGCTGGCTGTTGCCCGGTTCAGCCATGGCCGGAGCCTGCCTGTTGTTACTGGCGGACACGCTCGCGCGTACACTGGTTGCTCCTGCAGAAATGCCGGTGGGACTGCTGACCAGTTTGATCGGCGGTCCGTATTTTCTCTGGCTGATCCTGCGTCCGGGAGTGCCACGCAATGTCTGATATTTCCTCATCTATGATGGCTGAAAACCTGACGTATTCTGTCAACGGCAGGCGTTTGATTGATGACGTTTCGATGAGTCTGGAAAGCGGCGAAATGGTGGCGCTGATCGGGCCAAACGGTGCCGGTAAATCGACCCTGATGCGGATGTTGACCGGTTATCTGTCACCCCAGTCAGGACAATGTTCGATGATGGGCAAACCGCTGAACGACTGGCAGCCACAAGAACTGGCACGCACACGTGCGGTAATGCGCCAGAACAGTACGCTGGCTTTCGGATTTAGTGTCCGCGAAGTGCTGACACTTGGGCGTTCGCCCCACGGCCAGCAAAATATGCAGCGCGCGCTGGCAGAGGTGATGGCGCAGACAGGCTGTCTGAATCTGGCTGAGCGTGACTATCGCCAGCTATCCGGCGGCGAACAACAGCGCGTTCAGCTCGCACGGGTATTAATCCAGTTGTGGCAACCTGAGCCTGCCCCGCGCTGGCTGTTTCTCGATGAACCGACTTCAGCGCTCGATTTATATCATCAGCAACATGCGCTGCGCCTGTTACGTCATCTGACCCAACAGACACCGCTTGCCGTGTGTTGTGTCCTGCACGATCTAAATCTTGCCGCATTGTATGCCGACCGGATTATCTTGCTGCACAGCGGGAGAGTGGTCGCCAGCGGGACGCCGGCTCAGGTGCTGAGCGAAGAAACCCTGAGTCGCTGGTATCAGGCCGATGTAAACGTCTGTCCGCATCCGGACACCGCGTTGCCTCAGGTTTTCCTGCGCCAGTAAGTGCCCTGCAGAAAGGAAAAAGCCACAAAGCATGTTGCTTTGTGGCTTTTTTTGTCAGCTCGAGCAGGATATTTCCAGATGCTTTCCCCAGTCCGGCGGCAATGCCGCCATCGCGTCATATTGCGGCGCGTCACTGTATGGATCGCGCAACGCCTGATGCAGTTGAGTCAGCACACTGATGTCATCTTTTTCGGCACGTTCAATGGCCTGCTGCGCCAGGTAATTCCTTAATATAATTCTCGGATTACACTGTTTCATCGCGTCCTGGCGCGTCGCGTCAGCCACTTCCTCCGTCAGCAGACGCTGGCGATAAGCCTGATACCAGCTGTCGAAAGCCTCACGATCAATAAATTCATCCCGCAGCGGCGAGCGGGCCTGTTGTTGCTCAGTATGACTTAACAACCTGAAGGTTTGAGTGAAGTCCCTGCCCTCTTTCGCCATCAGGCTCAGCAGACCGGTCAGCAGGTCGTTGTCCTGTTTATTCTCGGTAAAGAAGCCCAGCTTTCCTCGCATCAGTGTACCGTACGCTTTCATCAGCGCCGGTTCATACTCACCGAGCGCCGACTGTAACTGTTCCGTAGTCATCAGACCGGACAGCGTCTGCGCCAGTCGGTGTAAATTCCAGTAGGCTACGGCAGGTTGATTATCGTAGCTGTAACGCCCCTGATGGTCAGAATGATTACAGATGTAACCCGGCTGATAATCATCCAGAAAGCCGAACGGACCATAGTCGATAGTCAGCCCGAGAATAGACATATTGTCGGTATTCATCACACCATGAGCGAATCCAACGCTTTGCCATTGCGCCATCAAACTGGCGGTGCGTTCCACCACTTCCGTAAACCAGCGCTGATAACGCAAAGATTCAACCGGTTCACTTTCCAGCAATTCCGGCCAATGATGAGCAATGACATAATCCGCCAGTTGCTTCACCTGTTCCGGCTGTTTACGGTAATAGAAATGCTCGAAATGCCCGAAACGAATATGGCTTTCAGCCACGCGGATCAGCATCGCACCGCGCTCCGGCTGTTCGCGAAATACAGGCTCATCGCTTGTTGCAATCGTCAATGCGCGGGTGGTTGGAATCGATAAATGATGCAGCGCTTCTGAAGCCAGAAACTCACGGACGACGGACCGTAATACTGCGCGACCATCACCCATGCGCGAATACGGCGTCAGTCCGGCGCCCTTCAGGTGCCAGTCAAAACGCTTTCCGCCAGGCAAAACCTGTTCGCCAAGCAGAATGCCACGCCCGTCACCCAGCTGCCCAGCCCAGACACCAAACTGATGCCCGCTGTAGACCTGCGCCAAAGGCTGCATGCCCGGAAAGAATTTCTCACCGCACCAGTATTCGCGGTGGTCAGCGCCGAAAAGAGATTCATCCAGCCCCAGCTCCTGCGCCAGCGACTCGCTATGGTAAAGCAGACGCGCACCTTTTAGTGGCGTCGGTTGCAGCGCGGTGTAAAAACCGGGCAGTTGGTCTGCATAATGGTGTTCGAATTGTGGCATAAATCCCCCTTTTCTTTAGTGTAGGTCTGCTCCGTCGTGATTAACACGGAGTAAATGCAGGGAGATTACCGACGTCCGGGATGAAAAATCCCGATACAGCAGGTGCTGACCGGGATCCTGGATATCAAGACGGCAGTGACGATGAGTGAAATTGAACAGGCCGGTTAAGCAGGCTGTCCATCTCAGCGGGATCAACGCCTGGCCACAACAGGCCTTTTACGCCCTTTATATCCTTTTTATGCAATGCATCGAAATACTCCTGACTGTCCAGCCCGTCCACCACAATATTGCGGCAAAAACGGTTTACATTGCGGATTAATGCCGGCATCACGATCGTAAAATGTTCACCCTCATAAAGTTGCCAGAAGAGGTTTTTATCCAGTTTCACCCACTGAAAAAGATGGTCGAAAATCGGCGCCATCGTAATATTCCCGGAGCCAAAGTTCTCCAGCCACAAGGTAAAATCTTGCTTCAGTGTGACCAGTTGGTTGTTGTTTCTGCCCTGAGAAAGCTGCGGAAATGATTCACTCAGATTGAGATGAATAAAAGGGTGTGCTTTAAAAGCCTCACGGAGATTTTCATCCGCGAGTAATAAAGCCACCTGCTTTTCTTCAACACTGATATTCAAAATAACCTGATTATCGTTAAACCATTGGGCATGCTGATCCGCCCAGACTTGCTGTTCATTGAGAAAACGCAGTAATTGCGGTGGTGTGAGAAGGTTTAACACCAGTTCTGTGGGCATAACCAGCTTGCTGTCTGCACTGGAAAAGCGGCAAATTAATTCTACGGCAAGCAATTTCCCTTCAATGGTGTAGACCGGCTGACACAGATAGCTACTGTTAAAGGCCGTATCGAATTGTATTTTCATTTTTATCCAAAACATCAACGGCACTGCTAATTGATTAATAACCTTTTTGACTATCAATCAGATCATAAAGATGCCGGAGCCCCGAGGCGTAACCGAAACGTCAGAGAAATTGATATCAAGAAAGAGCCAGCCCGGTTGTCAGTAAAAAGCGACCAGGGTGCTGATAACTGCGTAATAAAGCGTTGCAAGATGTGATTCCCCTTTCTCACCTTCTAATTTGAGGGATATGTCAGTCAATACAGGGGGTTTAGACTAATCTTATCGTCAGCAGGGAAAACACGCAACGTGCAGCGTGAGCGCTATCAGACATATTTAGACAAATTAACGGTCACTCATTGCGCTATTGTCCGGGGGGAGTTGTATTCAACTATTTTAGTTAATGGTTATAGTGTCTTAAGAGATATGGCGCAAGCCATCCGCCTGCAATTGAAGTATCTACTGCAGACTCTGTCACTCCTCTAATCCAGTAAAAAAACCAGAGGTTATTATAAAATGTCAGTCGCGTTATGGTTAAAAGAAACGGTTCTGAAAAGCCGTACAATCAGTTTGCATCCCTTACGTCATGACCATGCAGATACACTGGCTGAAGCCGCTGCCGATGGCGAATTATGGGAACTGTGGTTTACCTCCGTCCCGCGCCCGGATACGGTTGGAAAGTATATTGATGATGCCCTGAATGAACAGGCGGCAGGACGCGCTTTGCCGTTCGTTGTTGTCCATAACGAAACCCGGAAAGTCATCGGCACGACGCGATTTTCCAACGCCGATGTGAAAAATCACCGGCTGGAAATTGGGTTTACCTGGTATGCGCAACGTTTCCAGCGAACCTCTGTGAATACCGAATGTAAGGCACTGATGCTGGAGTATGCGTTTGAACACCTTCAGGCGATTGCCGTCGAATTCAGGACTCACTGGCATAATCATAAATCACGTGCAGCAATTACCCGCCTGGGGGCTAAACAGGATGGCGTCTTACGCAATCACAGCAAAAATGCTGACGGCAGCTATCGTGACACCGTGGTGTTTTCCATCATTGACCATGAATGGCTGATGGTGAAGAGAAGCCTGCAACACAAGCTGAGCCGTGGCTGAAATACGTCCCGGAAACGCACAAGAAGGGCCATCTCCGGGATTCAAACCTACTGAATACGACGCACCAGCCAGGATTGCAGTTCGGTCAGTTCTGCCCGCATCGCGGGATTCTGCTCAATGATTTCCTGGCCGGTTTGCCCCACATCCTGCGCATGATAGCGCGTACCGACCAGCGCATCGGCTAAGGCCAGTAACGGCGCAGGGTTCAGGCTGTCTGTGAAAATCTGCGCCCGGCTGATACTGCCTTTTTCAACGTCAAAGTGAATATCCACGCCGCCCCAGACAAAACGCTCGTTCAGCAGATGGCTGAACGCCGGTGCCTTGCCAAAATTCCATTCCCAGCTACTTTGTTTAGCAAACCGCTCCGCGAAGCCCGGAATATCAGGGAAGACATCCGGTGAGATGATTTCCGGTTCCACACTTGACCCGTACCAGTCAAAGAAAGCGGCAGTAACGGCTTCGCAAATCTGCTCGTGGTTGATGTCCGGTACAAATTCACTGAGATTCGCCACCCTTGAGCGCACTGACGTAATTCCCTTCGCCTGCAGCTTTTTGACATCAGGATTGAGATAGTTTGCCAGACGGCTCAGATCAGCGTTAAGCAGCAATGTGCCGTGGTGAAACCCGCGATCTGCTGTTTCACGGTAAGCGGACCCCGAGATTTTCCGCTCCCCTTCTGCGGTCTGAACCACCAGATCGTTGCGACCGGAGGCGCTGGCATCTATCCCCAAACGTTTTAGGGCATCGAGGATAATGTTGGTCGAGACACTTTTATCATATTCCGGTTTACCCGCCATAAACGTAAAGCAGGTATTGCCCAGATCATGAAACACCGCACCACCGCCGCTGCTGCGGCGCGCCAGGCGAATGCCGTCTTCTTCCATTCTCCGGGTATTACATTCTTTCCAGGGATTTTGCGCCTGCCCGATCACCACGGTAACTGCAACGATTTAACACATGAGAACACTTATCATTAAAAAATCATCACTAATATCATCTTAGACTGAGAAGTTTATAATGGATTGTTTTGAATGAAAAAAGGAACCTTTCGGCTCCTTTCTTTGAGATAATACACCCTATCCTTTTGGAGGGTAAGGGTCTTTACCATGTGAGTCTTTAGCACGAATTTGCCCATCCTTTCCATGAATCAGAAGTTCACTTCCTTGGTTTTGTGCAATTGTTCGTGCTGCATCAATAGCCTGCTGTTGAGTCTGATGTACGGAAGTGGCCTTTATGTTTCCGGCTCCCTTCACAGCCCATTGACCATCATGAGGTACTACATGTTGATTCTTGCCCATAAACACAGTCCTCTTGCATAGTGAAAACACATCATATGGCATAATAAATTACACAAACAACTATATATTGTGTTTTATTTCGATGGGATCACATTTTGTACTCAACCGTCACTACCTCACATATCACCTTCGTACCATTCCATTCATCCTTGTAGATACTCGTATCAATCCCGCATCCTGCTTCAAACGTCCATCCAGTCTGTTCTGTGAACTTCTTGTACTTCCCTGATTCCCTTCTGTCGTAGTACTGAGCACCAGAGTAAACAAACCCTGCTGAACCTTGCGGTACTATCCAGACCCCATAAGCCGAAAACGTAGAAGCATGTTCAATAACCTTGTATTCAAATTCACTGCCCTTATAACGGCCTGTAAAGGCTTCTGACGTGTTGATAGTTCCGAATGGGGGATTGCCATAGGCGACACGATAGAACCGATCAGGGGAGTACTGAAGAGCATCACCACATATCCATTCAGCCTCTGGAAGGACACGTTTCCCAATCATCACGTATTCAGGATTCAACTCTACACAAGTGATATGTGTGGGTTGATTTCGCAGAAACTGGTAGTAGCTTAACCGCCCTATCCCCGCACAAAGTTCTATACAGTCATCGGTACAGCCAGCATCTAATATGAAGTCCCAAGCCAGCATCTCAGGCGTGAAGAAAGCACCGGTAGCAGCAATACCATCACCCTTGTAGTTATTGAATATGAATTCTTTATCATCTTGTGTTAGTTGCTTATCTGAATGTACTAAATCCATCACCTTTATGTGATTTGCAGATTCCTTTTTTGTAATTCTTGCCATAAAAAATACCCGTATAAATTAATGTACGGGTATTTATAAATGCAGGACGCCTTCAGATTACTAAGCTACGCTCAGATCTTTTAACTTCAAATTTAAGATTAAAATTCCTTCTAATAAAATTTAATGATGCCTCGACACGCTCAGGATAATGTTTAGCCATGAAGGTGATACTTTTTATTTTATCCCTATCAATAGACCTTTCTATGTAAGGTACAAGTATTCCGTTGCTATCCCGCCATTTAACTTGCTTTTCACAGCCAATCTTATTATTTTTATAGTCATACCTTTCAGCAACAATATATCTATATTCACGCTCATGAATCCAATCATTACTCTTAACCGAAGCACACCATATAATCATTTTTTTAATGTGTTCTAAGTAGTTAGAAAAAATTTCATCTAAATCAAATGAAGTTGATGAAGAAGATTTAAAAAAATTAAGGAAAGAATATTCTTTTAAATCCTCATCATTTGAAAAGTATGTGACTTTTTTGAAGAAGTCCAAAAATGAAGGTTCATTCTCCCCCATCACTGTAGAATTAACATCTATAAACATCGGGATTTTATCATTAATGGCTAATTGCTCAAGATAACTCTTCTCAAATTCTATACAATAATTCACCTCAGACCGGCCATAAGCCATCCAATTCATTATTTCATCTTTATTACTTGTAAAACAAGCAGCATAGGTTTCGAACCTGTTAGTTGAAAAGAATAATTCTAATGGTTTCATTAAAGTATCTGCAAAATTATCAAGGTCCTCTTTTTTATATTTATCTCCCATTAAATTTGAAAAATTTTCAAAATCATCCTTATAAGACTTCATCACTTTATCAAAAGCATACCTATATTCCATGTTATCATTTAAATAATTTAAATTAGTACAGCGTATACATGAATCATTTATAATCCCTAATAACCCCAGAGAACCCGTGTAATGGTACAGACTATCGTTAGTATCCAATTTGATGCCTCAATAATTATTAGCTGCCACCAATCAAGATTATAAGTACTTTCCATACCTGATCAAGTGGTATCGCTGGTAGTAACACACCACATAGTGCTAATAGTGGTATCACTACATAGTTGTAAAAGATAATGAACGTTAGTACCCAACCAAGCCCCTGACGCCATGTAAAACCTTTACGTGTTTCTTCAAGCGTGATTTCATTCTGTTCGTGGCTATTCTGTGCATCTAAATCTGCCTTACTCTGTTCCTTCTTCTGGAAGAAACCAAAACCTGTTTTAATCAATTCAATGATCGCTGTAATTCCTATCATTCTATAATCCCCATTGCATATACCCAGAAATGTTTACCCTTGACGAATAGCTTTTTAGTGTCGATAACGTACACATCAAACTGCAAACCACTACTATCGAGTAGTTCCCATTTGTATACTTCACCTACTTTTAAATCCTGCGATGTTTCAAAGCACACATTCATAAAACTATCGATTTGATAATCTGTCTGATTAATTGTTTTTTTAAATTTCTTAGCAAGAAAGATTAAGTTGATAGGCATACTATTTCCGTCTGGAATAAGTCCATTGATTCTAATATCACTTGTGAGTTCACCATAATGTTTTTCAAAATCCATATTAATTCCTTTTAATAATAAACGATCCTTGAATTCCCGATATCATGAGGCGTACACCATCATTAGCTTCTTGGTAGAAGTCATAGATGATCTTACGGCGTTTAGATTCACGTAATCCAATTACACGTTTTGTTTTTGTCTTTGTATCTTTTTTAGTAGTATCAATTAATCTTTGCTTACCGTTTTTACCTTTAACTATTTTATAGCGACCACTCGCAAGATTCTTTTTCAACCCTGCAATGTTGCCTTGTGCAGATAGTCGTGCTGCACTTGTTGCTACTATTTTATCAATAGCTTTTTCTTTAACGATAACATCGTATAAGTACTTGGCCTGTAGATCCTTCACAAGTATTGATGTAGTAACACCCGTACCTGATTTTTTATAAAGGAATAGTATAGAACGTTGTGTAAAGGTAACTGCACCCCGATCTACCGATTTATTCATATCTGCTTGCATCTTCTGTGCTAATGCTCTTGAACGATTAATTATTTCTTTTTGGAAGTCCTGTTTTAGCTTCACTCCCTGTGATTTTATATATTGTTGAGCACCGCTAACATCGATTCTACTTGCCATATATTTACCTTAATTTAACCATGATAGTATTTCCTGTAGTATTCCCCTTAGTCTGATCTTAGATTCACCGGTAGGTAGTCTACACTTCTGCATTACCGATAAATTAATAATATTAGGTTTTAGTCCTTCTGTTACGATAATTGCAGTTTCTATATATGAAGTTTCTGCCATTGAAGCGAATCCCCATAAGATGGTTTTCTTGTACTCCATACCCTCTTCAATCATTCTATTAACTACTTTGCTACTTGAGGTGTACCCTCTCCATCCGTTTTCTTTTGAAGTAGGCTTGATCTTATTAGCTGCTTTAACCCGCTGGTAAATTTGTTTCATTCCATAGTAAACCTGACCGGTTTCAGGAAATTCAATCATATAAACAAATCCTGCATATCCCCCATCTAATAATTCTGCCTCGCTCCAATCGTCTGAATAATCCCATTCCATATAAATACTTCCATAATAATTAACTTATAGGAATATTTATGGAATTAGCAGACAGATTAAAACAATATGAAGGTACTAAACAGTATCAACAAAGTCGTGGTATGTTTAGGAATGATAAGTTCTATCAGTACTATGATAGCCTTGGTTATCCTACCATTGGGTACGGACACCTTTTAACTAATGGTGAAGTATATCCATATGGGATTAGTGAAGATAAGGCTAACGCATTACTCAACCAAGATATCAAGATTGCACGTATGCAGTACTACAAATTAGAATTAGACCTTCCTCAAGACTGGCAAGATTTTATGATTATCATGATCTTTCAGTTAGGGTATGCCGGTGTACTTAAGTTTAAGAAGATGATTGCAGCACTGAAAGCCAAAGACTACAAAGAAGCAATTAAACAAGCTAAAGATTCACTATGGTATAAGCAAACTCCAAACCGTCTAAATCAGATGATTGAAGTACTAACCAACAAATAAAATAAGGGGCATAATGCCCCTTACTCATTTTACTTTTTCAAGAATTGTTAGAATTCTCTCGATTTTCAAATCCAATTGATGGATCTGCGTTCCGAGTGATTTTAATGTTTCCTTCATTTCATCCTGTTCTTCTTCTAATCTACTTAAAGTACTTTCTTGTACTAATATTTTAGATTCCAGTGTAGAGACACGATCTGTTAGTTCTTTGTTGTCACCGCCCTTATCACGGAATATTGCCCATATTAGGGCACCCCCCGCAAAAATTGCAGAAATCATTGCCCACACATCCATTTTTAAAACCTCATATTTCTTATTATTATTTTGTACTGCTTTATTATTTAGTAACCTGTAAAACTACACAGTGCTATATTTAATCCATTATTACCCATAGCAGTACTATATGGTTTTTGTTTACTATTAACATACTGCAAAGTAAATGAAGTACTATTATTCCTGCGGATTAACAAACCAGAATAACCAGTTGCAGTACCACCATCTGATATATTTCCCGGACACTGGCTAATGCAAATCCACGGATTAGCAAAGGATGTATTCAATGTTAAAGCATTACTTAAATCATAACCTGCGGGTACTGAGAAGAATCCCTGTACACGTGGCATACTGCCAGCACTTGCAGCACTCCAGATTAATTGACCACCAGCATCATAAACATCAAGATAACCAGATGAGATAACGTTAGTGTTACTCGATATCATAAAGCGACCACTGCCCGCCTCATAGAGACTTGCACCGGCAAAGCAGTACCTACCATCGTTCTGTATCTGAAACCAACGTAACCCCTGATCAGGGAAGAAGTTATCTTGAAGAAAACCCAATGTATACCCGTTACCGAATGCACTATTGATTTGGTAGAAACCTGTGTCTGATAAGTTACCCATTGCCTTTAGTTGGCTTGTAACTACTGATTTGTTATTAGAGTCGATAGTAAGAGCACCGGCAGAATTGTAAACCTGAAAACCTGACATAATGCCCCCTTAAAGTGTGTTATATGAATAAACGTCAAATACTAAACTTTGTGCATAAGCACCACCCGTAGGTAAGTACTGTACCGAAAATGAATCATTATTTGGTATGCAGTAAAATTCATTGTAGTACTGGTTAGATCTTAGTATTGCTAACCATCCTGTAGTACGCATACCCCCGAATCCTACATTCCATGAGTTTGTACCGGCTGCAATATTCAAACCTACCGAACCCATATACCTCATATTGTAATCGCCAATATCTACTACCAGTGTCCCGCCAGCATCCCAGCATTGTAATCCTTGTGCCATTTTCATTCCTTTATATGGGGATTGCCCCCTTTATCTATTAACCAAGAGTAATTAGCAGATTTATTATCTTGGATTTTCTTCATACGTACACGTACTACATTATTTGCGTCATAAAAGAGTACCTGATTTTCATCTATTACTATGCGGCCTGAACCGTATGGAATTTGCATTTTGTTATCCATTTTTTTATTCCTTTTTAAAATGGGATAGAAAATACTACCCCATAGATATTTATTACCAAAGACCCATACGCACACGTAAAGTACCGTTATTGTCATATATTAATATTTGGTTATTGTTGATTGTCATACGTCCGTTATTCTGTCCGTTGATATAGAATGAACCATCTTTGTTAATCTGCCATCCTGAAGTATTGGGATTGTAGTTATTACTCTGAATAGTATTACCAATCTTAGCGTTAGTGATTTCACCATCAATAATTTTTGCAGCGTTAATACTTGCATTGGCAATCTTAGAGTTAGTAACACTTAGATCAGCTATATATGCCGAACCTATACTACCAGTTTGAATAATCGCATTGTTTAAGTATGTAGTACCATTAACAATTGCAAATGGTGCAACACTACCCGCTGTAGCTCCTGTACTTGGTGATACTAATAGTTTATCAGCAACAAAGTAGATAGCACTGTTAGTACTTGCACCCTGTGATGCTACCAAGCGAATACCGGCTACAGTACCGTTTGCATTAACAGATAATGAATAACTTGCATCTACTGTAGATTTATCGGCCTTAGCAGTACTCAATGTATTAACGGATGCAGTATTATTACCAACTGATACTTTCAATTGACTAATATCCGTTGCTGTTGCACTTTGATTATCGGTCACTGTCTGTTGCAATGTAGTAATACTGGCAGTATTGCCATTTGTTTTAGTATCTACTGTACTAATACGCTGGCTTAATGCAGAATCGGCAGTAGTGAAATTAGTAGTTAAAGTCTGTTCACTTGCAGTTATTGCCGCATTGGTCTTCGACTCACTCGCACTTACTACGGTACTGGTATTAGCATTGGCAATATCTACTGCATCATTTAGAGTATCTTCAAGTTTCTTATCAAGATCAATTACCTCTTCAATACCTGCGGCATCTTCATCAGTGAATTGATACTTTGAATTGATCTGTACTGTTACTTCTGGTGAATATAGAATTCCATCAGTACCAAAGGCATCAAATAGACCCATCTTAACCTTATAAGTTCCATCTACAATATTTGGAATACTATCAAATTCAGGTTTATTACTGGTGAATGTCTGTACTGTCTGACCACTGGTAATCTGAATTATTGCACCTTCATAATCTGGTTCTGTTGAGGCTGTCCAGCTCGCGAACAAGTTACCAAAACCACCAGTAAATTTAGTTCCGGTAACAAGCTTACATTGTAGGTTCTGTACGGTAATCTGTACTTCCTGCCCATATGTACCAGTAGTGAAACCCTGTGCATAAATCCCGATAGTAGGTTTACGAATCTTACGTGTATTCATTACTAAGGTGTAATTGAATTCAGGACTCTGCGTGTAGAATGTATCTACCAATGTAGTACCGTCGTAAATCTTAACAACGTAATATTTAAAATATGATTCAAAACTACGACCATTAACAATCAAGTTTTTCTGATCATCCCATCTTAGATAGAAGTTGGTTTGATTGGTAATATACTGTGTATCAGTCTGGTTTACTAAAACAAGTCCAGTAATTGAAGGTAATGAAAAATTATAACTTGGTACTAATCCTGTTAACGTCAATCGAGTACTGACTAATCCAATATTAGAATATGCCTCAACACCAAAATCATATTGTGCGGTATCTGATAATCCAAATAGTTCATAATCTGTTTTCTGTGGTGAAGTCTGTCCGGCATATGTCCATACACTGGCTGAACTAAGCTTGTAGTACACGTAATACCCACGTAGATAAGGATCCGCTGATGCAGTCCAAGACAGATCAACAATAGAACCTGATGTAATGTTCCCCTTGCGTGAAACCTGTAGGTTACTTGGTGGAAGTACCTGTAGTTGTGGGAAATTGATTACCCCACTTGGCGACCAAATGCCAGGATCAACACCGTCATACATTGCGTCTGGTGCTTCTACTGCGGTGATTGTCACATAACCTATGTCTTCCTGTGTGGTAGATACTTCCTTTGAAAGTACTTTGAACTTACCACTGATAGCCATTTCAGTATTAGACACTGTGATTGCGTCCCATACCTTTAGATCCCATCCCTCAGATGTTGTGAAGCTGATAGTGCGTAAGGCGTACTTAGCCTTGAGAACGTCCACGTTCGCCATCTTCGCAATTACATCTTGATCGTATGACCACGTGTAATCACGGCTTAGTGCTATCACCTGCCCATCGGTACGGATTGCTTCATCAGTTGTAATATCACTTGGTATACGTACTACGTCGGTAGTGTACATTGATGAAGGGTTAGTATACTTGCAGTCTACAACGTTGAAATAATCGGTAGTACCTGATGTTGAAATCTGTACTGAACCCATCATATTACTTTCAGCGAATGATTGTACTGAAATGGTTTTACGGTCAGTAGTCATACAGATTTGCCCAGCATGAACATACATAATACCGCCGAACGATTGACATATACCTTCTATGTTATCTTTAAAGGTACTTGAATAACTAATTGCACCATTTGCGTAGTACTTCATTGCATCACAATATGCTGCTGTTTCTTTAAACGTATCGAGATTAATCAAGGATGGATCAATTGCCATTCCATAAACTGTATTTGTTAAGTAGTCATAAATTATTGATGGTGGATTACTTGAAGCAATACTTGTACCTGTGACTAAATCAAAAATAACCTGCCCTTTCATTTCACAAGTTAACGCGAATTGATCATTAACAAGGATGTTATTTGAAAGGCTTTCTTGTGTTTTCTTGATAACAACACTAATACTAACAATGCCTTTACCAAGAAATGCATTAGTCCATTTTGTACCGGCATATTGTGAAGCTAATGATTTAGTACTTGTATAATCACCACCAAAACGAACTTCTAATTGAAGATACGGACGGTACTTAGTTGAAATACTTGCCGCTGGTACAACACCATCTGATGTAATAGGTAGTGCTAAAACTGGTTCATTATCGATGTAGATTTGATTGATGAATTTAGATGTACCGGTATACGCTACTGCCTGTTCACTGAATAAGTACTGTGATGAACTATCTGGCACGTTGTACCAGCTCACGATAGAACCTGTTAGAACAAATGAACCACCGTCTACGCCGTTCTTATGCGGGTACTGTCCACCATAGATTACCGGTAAGCCTGTAGTAGGACTGGTAGATCTGGATAGTGTATCTGATACATCACTATATGGTGTTGCTCCGATCTGGCTCAACATACTTGTAGCTACTAAACTTGCTGCACCGGCTGCTGCACCCCAACCAATAGCGGCTAATGCTGTACCACCCGAAAAGTAAACTGCTGCTGCTACGATTACTGCGGTGATTACGGCACCAAAGAAACCGCCTAAACTTTTACCCATATTACTGTTTCCTTACTCTATAGTATTTTCCTTTAGTTGGTTTGTATTGAAGTTCAAAACCGGTGTGATCTTGATTTACACCGAGTACACGACCTGATGCTACTAATGCCATAATTAGTGGATTGTCTGGATCTAACCAGATATCTCCATCAATTGTGTGTTGTACTTCATCACAATAGGCTTCAACTATTTCGCCTGTATGATTCCAACCTTCTTTATTAAGTCCTGCGACACCCTCTTTTACAGTTGTATATTCACGTACTGCTAAAGTAGTTGTACCGTTAATGAGATCTATCATTCTTAGTACTATTATATTGCAATCGTTAGTACCGAATTCATAGGGATTATCAATTGCATCTTGAATGATTTTTATGATTTGATTCTGCATATTATTTGTACTTCCAATCTTGATTTTGGTTTACCTGTCCTAACAATGAGAAATACGCATCACCTGAATATATTGATTGATATACTGAGTTAGCGGCTATTAGTGAAGGTTGTCTATCGAGTTTCTTATAAACGCTATTAACATAGATAGTCATTTCATTAGTAGGTGCATTGGGATCTGCTACGGCCTGTACGTAGTCAATAAATCCACTGAACATAAGCATTGAATATAATACGGTACTGTCATATGGGTTAAGAATCACAAGTTTGATATTCATCTTTGCGTTCTTTAGAAAACCACCTAATGCCAATGCACGTACTGATGTATTCACATTACTTACTTTAAAATTTACTGCGTCATTACTGATACCCTTTGTTTCTGCATATGATGGTAATGAACCACTAATGATATCTGGAAAGCTTATGTACTGATTACCATCAAGTGAAATATCTATTAGTGAATCAGTCCAGTGAAATCCATTTGTACCATTTGGTAGTACATCAAAACATGTAACGTTAACACCAAGACTCATTACTTCCATCACTGTTAGACGGGTTTTAGTTACTCCACGAACTACCGCATAGTACTTTAATAGTTGTGGGTTAGTTAATACTGAATCATCCATTATACAATGTTCTCCGTTGCCTTAAGATTAAGTGTCATTAAGCTACCTACAGGCATTGTATAATCATTATCTGGATCTAATACTGCCTCAACTATTAGGTTGTCATAACGGATCATCTCACTGGTCTGTACTGTGTTTTGTAGTACAGGAAAAATAGTTAGAGATGTTGCAGTACGATCAATAATCTTATATAGCTTATTATGGTTACTGAATTGAATCATTTCACCTATTGCCATTTGATTACTATTAGTAGTGATTACACGTGTACCCTTTGCTGCTGATGCCGTTGCAGTTAATGCACCCGTTTGTTGTCCGTGATATACACCAGCTACACCGAGTGTAACGGTAAATGGTTTACCCTGTGAGTACTGAGCAAGGAATGCATTCACTTCACCAAGACTCGTAGGATTGAAATTTAGTGTTAGACCGATTTGATAGTACTGAATGCCGGTACTACGTATAATACGCTGACCTGTCCATGATTGATTACTATACATAGGTTCAACTGATTTTAATTGAAAGTTTGTAACCTTCACATTATTTGAAAAACTTGCCATAAAATACCTCTTTAGTTTTTATATGGTATTTATAAAAATAAAGGGGCATAAAGCCCCCTTTTTATGTATTACGTTTTTGACTTGATCTAACTGCCTGAGTAACACTATTAGCGTGTTTCTTTAGCATCTCATTGAATTTAGCATCATCACCAGCAAGATCACCTTGTACTATCAATGGTGCGTTAACGGTAATATCACCTGAGTTTGATTGTCCTGAAGTTTGTTTATCAAGAAACTTAGTTAATTTAGTATTAGCTTCTGGTTGTACTACACGTTCACCAGCTTTAAGTACAAAAGACTTATTATCAAGGCTCGATGGTAATTCATCTACCCCGCCGTGGAATTGACCATTACTTTTTGAAGCACCTTTAGCAGTACTGATAATGTTCATACCCAATGATAGTACTTGAGCATATGCAGCAAGTGATGCAGGGAATGGTGTTGCCAGTGCCTGAGCTAAAGCACTTTGAATACTTAGTACGGTTTGTGCCATAGTAATTCCCTTACTAATAGCAAATGCCGCTTGTGCAGCACCTGATGCTTCACCAAATGCCGCAACCATACCATCACTTAATGAATCGGCGGTTTTACTGAATACGGTTAATTGATTCTGTGCATTCTGGTTAGCAATATCAATTGCCTGTGCATTGTACTTCGCAGTAATTTCAGCTTTGCGTTTTTCGTAATCTTCGTGACCTTTAAGCAATAGATCATTCTGTGCAAGTTCTGCATTTAACGCATCAGTATTATCTTTTTGCTTCTGATCAGTATCATCAAAATTAAACGGGTTATCACCATTAATACGTTGATTCTGCTGTTGAGCAAGAAAGCCGGTTTGCTGTGAATTAAAATTACCATTCTGTAATAGATTATTAATATCTTTTAAACCCTGATTAGGATCTGAATAACCAATCATCTGATTAACCATATCAGTACGTTTTGCTACACTTGAAATTTGTTGCTGTGATAGTAGGTCATTAATCTTACCCTGCGATAGTCCAAGTGTTTTAGCTGACTTCTGAATACTTAGTACTAATTCATGTTGCTGTCTATCGAACTCTGCAAGCTGACGGGCATTACTATCAATAGTCATATCACTAATAGCTTTATTCAAAGATGCCTGTGCGGTGATACGATCTGCGGCCTGTTTCTTTGCTGCGGCGGCAGCTTTATCTGCTGCTGATTTAGCGGCTGCTTCAGCTTTCTTTTGTGCGGCGGCTGCGGCGGCGGCTTCTTTTTCTTTATTCACCCAACCATCTTTAGGTGTAGTATTTTTAGTACCGGTATTGTTATTAACAAAATTCAAAAGGTCTGAAGCATTTTTATCTAATGTCGCAGTAGCATTAATTGAATAACCTACTTCACCAACACCATCAAGTTTACGTAAGCCTTTCGCTATAGCAGTATCACCACCATAATAGAATTCACGCATCATATCCATGAAACTGTTGTTAGTCCATTTATCACCATTCATTACAGCAAGAATCTTATTAAGTTCTTCTACTGTTGGTGTTAATGCGTTAGCTTTCCATAGTTGGAAAGAAGTACTTAATGTTGTAACCGTCTTATCAAATTCTTGGTACTTCTTGGCGTTCTCATCGGTTAACTGTGCATGTGTACTATATACCGCATTCATTAGGTCTGTAGCGTTGCTATACTGCTGCATAACATCGACAAGTTTAGAACCATCAGATCCCATTGTTTCTAACATATTGGTAATTTCTGCGGTACTTTTACCTGCTGCTTTCATATCATAAAACGCATTCGCTAATGCCTTAATACCACCATCAGCTTGATTAAGATATTTGTTAAAGTCCTTTAGATTTAAACCATATGCTTTCATATCTTCTGCTGGGCCGGATCCATCACGGAATGCATCACCAAGATGATCGAGTACGTCACGGTTAATATCACCGTACTTTTCAGTATCTAATCCTAAACCTTGAAAAACAGTTTGCAATTGTTGTAATTCAGTAACTGTTAATCCTGAAGATCTTGAAATCTCATTAAGTGATTTTACGTAGTCATTGGACGCCATAACCATAGCTACAACACCACCAGTAACTAATCCAATACCACCAGCAAGGCCAGTTAAACCACTACCTAAACCACCTATTTTAGATGTTAAACTACTAAAACCATCACCCAATCCACCAAGTAATTCACCCGATGAATCAGAAAACTTCTCAATACTTTCTGATGCTGATTTAAGTGATCTGTTTAGACCACTTTCATCACCATCAATATCTACTCTAATTCTATTACTATTTGCCATTCTTTTTATTTCCTAATGCCTGTGCTTTTATAGCTTCACCAATTGTATGAATACTATTAGCTGTGTTTTCTATTTTCTTCCTTTCGAAATTCTCCGCACGTTCTTTAGTAGTAACATCAGGTTCAAGTACACCAAGGAAATCGAAATCAGCCGCTTTGAAAGATCTACGTGCCTCAGTAGTAAGATTTGGATTGTTCATTGTCTGGTTATACATCGCATTACAATGATAAAGCATATCAATGTGAGTACCGGATGGTTCTATATAAGAATCGTAGATCATAAGCATATTAAGTACTTCTTCATCTAATCCAAAGTACTCATCCGGTGATAAACCTCGCCTATTAACCATTTTACAAAAATATCGTAAATGGTTATCACCTCTTACTTTTTTTCAACTTCATCAATTGGATCTGACTCAGTGAATAAATCACTAATAGCAGTATAAATTTTATTGATTAGTGTTGAGTCCATAACATTGATGTTAATACGTCCCTCAATATCTTCAAGAGAGAAAATAGGATCACCATTTTCATCTTTAACACAATGAAGTACTGTTTTTGGGATAGTATCGCAACTATTAATATCATTCAAAGTAGGACGATGGATGTAGATTGTTTCATCTTCAATCTCAAATGGTACAAGTTTAGGTTTTAATTTTTTCTTTAGGTTTTCTAAATTCATTTTGTTCTCCAATAAAAAAGGGAAAGTAGATTGTCTACCTTCCCTTTATTTATTAGATTGTGTGTATGATTACGGTACTAATGGTAATAGACCTGATGCAATTGCTGCACCATCTACTGCTAAGGTGAAAGTCTTAGTTACTACTTCGTCTTTATCACCACCAATAGTAGTAGTTGAAACGAAACAGCTATACACGACATAGAAGCCAGTAGTATGTGTAGCGTCTTCATAATAGCTTAGGCGAATCTGACAACGTGCCTGATCATCTGCAAGTTGTTCCAATTTCTGATGTACTTCATTATCCGCAAGGTAGTTAACAGCAAGGCTAATATCTGGAATGGATTTAGTACCCAATAGTTTACGATCATAAGCAGAATTAAAGGTTTTAACATTAATTACGGTACTTTCAAAACCGCTTGTAGTGAATGTATTAACTTCGGGTACTACTTCAAAATCAGTTGCAAGTACAGTACCGGCAGTACCAACTTCAACTTTAAGGTTAGCACCACTCATAATATCATATGACATATTTTTATATCCTTATATAAGTTTATTACGGGGATAGTCCTTACCCCCGATTGTATTTATTTATTCTTTAATGCCTCTACGTCGGTTTGTAGTTGCTTGATTATTTTTTGTTGTTCGTGGCAAGTTGTTAGTAATAGTCCAAGTACTTCAAGTGGATCTAACGCTTTCTTACCATCTTCGTGAGTAATTACACCTTCAGGTAAAATCCTTTCAAATTCCTGAGCAATTACACCATATTGGTGTTCACCACCTTTCTGTACCTGTTCAACTTCTACATCATTACCTTCATCATCTTTTTCAGTAGTAGTATATTTGTAGTCTTTAAACTTATATGATACTGGACGGATGTTATCTATAATATCTAATGCTTTCTGACCATCAGCATTTTCAATATTTTCTTTTAGTGTTTCATCCGAGTCAAAGAAGTTAATACCCTTAGCATTACCATCTACCGATACTTCTAAGTACGTTGATTGTACTCCTGTGAAGAATCTAACACGTTGTGCTGTAGTAGTAACCGTTGTTGCAGTGGTAATACCATTATCGAAACTAACAAGACCAGATGTAGAGTTAATATTAATAGGTCTTAAGCCATTAAATGAACCTGTTGTTGTATCAGAGATCATGAAGTACCAGTTTGAACCGTCCCAACGTTGGAAAACAGATTTGCCTGTAGAAGTAGCAAGACGATAAGTATTAAAACCATTAGTAGTACCACTGGTAGAAACAAAACCAACTATGTTAGATGCATCTGTTAATGTAAGGCCATAAGCAGTTACATCTAACTTACCTAATGTAGACGCAGAACCACCAGAAGAAGCAACACGAACATCATAATCACTTGTAGTACCAGAACTATGGAAATCAATATATGATGTTCCTGCGGTAGTCAGAGAACCAAGTTCAATACCAGATGATGATGAACGTGAAGCACCTACTGTAAATGTATCGAAATTCTGAATACCAGACCATGTATTAGTACCGTTTAATAGTGGTATCGTTGCACCGCTTGTACCAGTATTAACTATTGCTGCTGTACCTAAACCTAAGTTAGTACGTGCTGCTGCTGCGGTAGCCGCTCCTGTACCACCACTTGTAATAGGTAGATTATTGGTAATCGTTAATGATGGAACTGTAACCGCTGTGGTAAATGCTGCTGTGCTTGAATCGATTGTTAACCATGCCCCTGTATTGCTCTGTGTGTTGTTCACTACAAAGTTATTACCGGACGCTGTACCAAAGAATATCTGCCCTGCTGTAGTTTGTGCTCCGTAGAAGCTGTTAACCGCTCCGTTAGTACGGTTAGCATTGAAGCTTAAAGTACCACTACCAATACGTTCTACTGTGCCACTAACACTAACATTTCCAGAGAATGTACCCGTTGTTGCTGTTAATGCGTTAGTTACCAATGCACCACGCATAGTTGCGATACCGGTATCACCCGAAAATGTCATAGTACTTGTTAATGTACCTGCGGCATTACGTGCGTAAACCAACGTTGAACCGCCACCAGTAGTATCATAATACATACCCATACCACCAAGTGTACGCCCCCACGGATCACCACCAGTAGTTGTTAAACGTGCTGAGATATCACCGATTGAAGTTTGTGATGTTGGTAAAGTACCATCAACCTGATCTAAACGGTTATATCCAGTATACGGACTAAAAGCATCTGAACGGCTTAACAGTTGTCGATATGTAATATTATTTTCACGACTCGTTACTGCTCCAGTAGTAGTTAATCCAGTAGTACCAGTTAATGTACCTCCAGTGATAGGCAATGCCATAGTACCAATATTTGTACTTGATGCTGACTGTACCCAATCTGACCAAGTAGCAGAAACAAGGCGTCGCGTCCAAGTAACGTTTGTAGTGGTGAAAGTAAGAGATTGATAAACTAATGTATCACCACCTGTATTTGTTACATCCACAATAGCACTACCAGTAGAACCACTTGGTGAATTAGTATAATTACCATAATAGCGGCCTGAGGCTAACAATGTATTAAGATCAGTAGCTGATGCAACGTTAGTAGTAGTTTGTGTTAATGAATTCCACGCTGTCCATGTAGTTGTACTACCCGAAATAGTACCAGTACGGATATAATGACGATTTTGGAATCCGGTTGAAGTCGCATTACAATGATAAATCTGTGTAATACTTAATCCACCCTGACGTACTAATACTTCCATTGTACCAGTAATTACTGCTGGGATATTTGGAGCAACTGAAGTACAAGAATATACACCTGCGGTAACAATAGTATTAACATCAACATCACTAAATCCCGCAACAATTGGTAATGCACCAACATCTGTAGCACTTGGTTTATTCAATGTCGTATAACTTTCTGCCCACGCTGTCCAAGTAGTACCATTATATGTACGTTGGAAAGTACGGTTCACCTGTGCGTTATTACTGGTAGTTGCAGTTACATATATCTGTAGATAATTACCTGTTGCTGCGTGTGAATAATGGAAACACCATCCACCTACAGTAATACCCGTTGGAGTATTCAAAGTAGCTGCATTACATGAATATGTGTTTGCAACTGTTAGGGCATTTAGATCTGCTGTATATGATTTACTTGCCTGATAGCCTGCTGGTTTCCAATCACCCCACGGTTTAGTAGTAGCATTCCATGATGCTGTAAGAGTACGGATCCATACGTAGCCAGTAATGGATGTGTACTTTTGCATACCACCATAATCACCACCACGAATTACTTCTAAAATACCACCTGATGCTTCTGGTAGATTGGCTGAAGCGTATCCTGCCGTTGCTGAAAACTGCCAGTAACCAACATAGGCATCTGTAATACCATAATCATTAATATCTACTGCGGTTGTTACTGCCCCATTGTATGGGACAACTTTCAAGTTAATAGCGGCCTGTGCTGCTGTTGAAGCACCTGTACCACCATTGGCGATAGGTAGAATACCAGTAACACCATGTGAGTTATTAGCAGTACCGTCAAATGCTACGGCTGTAGTACTGGCAAGGTTAGTAACAAATGTACGTGAGGTTGTTAGTCTTGCTACAGTCCCGTTTACGTTACCTGTACCACCTGAAGTAATAGGTAATGCAGTAGTGAGTGATAGGCTACCTGCGTTAACTACACCTGCGGTTGTAGTACCGGTTAACGTAGTTGCCCCACTATGTAAGGTTGTACCAGTGAAGGTTTTGTTACCCGCAATGGATTGATTACCAGTAAGTGCTACATAGGCTGCATCTGATTGTGTCACGGTATAGATACGTGTCCATGCTGTACTGGCGTTCTTTGCATAGATACCCAAGGCACCAGATTTAGTTACCGCAAATTCACATACCTGACCGTTATCAGTCCAGCCTACACCCATCATATCCGCTGATGCAGGATTACCAGATTGTCCCGCTGGAATTTTAATAAAACTATTACCAGTTGGGATAACAGGACTGTACTGATCAATATCAATACCATCTGAACCTTCCCCCAAAATCCCCTTCATATAAGGGTAGTCTTGCGTTTGCTACCATACTTCGTGCTATCACCTGTGAATGTGTAAAGTTATAATTTTTTTGTACTACTGAATCTTTATCACCATTGAGTGAACTCGCAGATATATAGCCGTTTACTATTGCATATGATATTTGTCTTGCTTCTTCATCAAAGTAATACACAAGTACTAATTGGAATTCAGTTTGATTTAATACTGCTTCATCTAAAAATTGATGTGATGGATCTGTTGCAATGTAATTAACTACAATGCTTAAATCCTCCATTGATTGATCAGATAGAAGTGTTGATACATAATCACTTGTATATGTATCGAATTTTGTTGTTTCCGAGGTTAACGAAAGTATAGGGAATGCTGCTAATTCATCGATCAATACATTATCAATTCCTTGTGGGCTGGTATTCCCTATGTCCGTGTTATAGTATAACTTGAAGTTATTACCTAAAATAATATCAGACATTTATGATTTCCTTATCTTGTTTTCTCCGCTACTTTGATATTTATAGTAAAAGATAAACTTACCGAACCAGTTGTAGGATCAGTTACGATATCGCTCTGTTCATATGAGTAGGAAATAATAATTAAGCCAGCATCTTTAAATGCCTGTGCTTTTTCTGAATCGAAAGTACCGATAATCTGATCGTAAGATACACTTGGTGCGGTATTACCCGATTCTGGTTTAGGACTTACTAAGTACTGAATAGCAAATGATCCCGTTTGTCTCTGATTACCGAAAGTAATACTTTCAAGTGAATAATCAAAAGCTATTTCACTATATACATCGGCATCACGTGACACCTTTAGATTCTTTGATGCAGTTACTAATTGCTTCATTGTTTTACGTACTTGTTGTACTAATTGCATATTAGTAATCCTCTGCGAATGAAGATCCCTGTACTGTCCTGTAGTACACATCAACCATTCCCGAAAGATCATCAACGATGTTATATACTGTGTATTGTACTGAATCTATAATTAATATTGTGTTTAAGGCAACCCCTGCGACTGTTAGATCACTTTTTTTCATAGTTACATATGTTTCTGTACTTTCGATAAATCCACCAGCCGCTTCAATAGAAACGGGAAGTACTTCTACAATTCCTATAAAAGTACTTCCCGTAGAAGTTGTAATAGATTGACCGAAAGCATTTAGAAACACATTACATTGTGTGTTAATAAATGCTCTCATTAGTTCTAATCCTTAAGCTGATAGTTTAACTACATAGAAAGCTTCATCGTGTGCTACTGCATGAGAGATGAAAGCGAAAGTACGTAGTACAATACCTTGTGAAGCACGTAGTGTAGTATCATCACGATCTACAGTTAGGCCACCCCAAGAAGCAAGAATTACATTACTGAAATCACCAAAGATGATTTGACCAGCGGCTACTTGAGTACTTTCAATTACGATTACAGAATCACATAGAATAGCTTGTTCTTTAAAACCAGCGATCATGTACTTAGCAGCGGTGTTAGAACCAACCAAAGTACTACGCAATACTGCGGCAGTTTGTGGATGAACAATAGCAACAACACTATCAATACGAATATTGGCAGTAGCTAATTCAGCAAGTGCTTCTTGTACATCTTCCTGAGTGATAGCAGCGGTTAGTGTTTTGCTTGGTGCTGCGGTAACGATATCAGTTAGAATTTCTTTTTCGAGTTTCAAACCAGCACCACGTACCATAGCATCTTGTACATAGCGTTCTGCGGTATCGGCAGATTTCACTAATACACGAGTTAGTGGTACTGAACCGGAGAAAGTCTTAGGAGAAAGAACAATCTTTTCAAAGTTAGCATCTACTGATGGTGAATCTGCACCCTCTGCAATGAAATCAAATATAGCAGTAAAGTCAGAAGATAGCTTAGGTAGTACTAAATTACCTTCACCTTCCAAGCCGGAATAGGTTTGAATAGGTAGTTGTGCAAATACTGAATTAGCACGTAGTACATCAATATATGACGGGAGATAGTTTTCTTGAACCAATGCACCACCACCAACGGTAGTAGATGTACGTAGTTGACTTGCAGGTACTTCAAGACGAGTACCATCAAATGGTTTACCTTCGGCAGCCTGAAGAATTAGACCATTAATTACTGATTTTTCCATTTTGTTATCCTTAACGTTAGGAGATTTGTTATTTGTATTTAGTGAACGTTTGAAATCAGTAATTGAAATTCCTTTTTCAATTGCATCTGATACATCCACATTTAGTACTAAGCCGATTGAAGTAAGTTCTCGTTTACGTTCTTCTTCACCTGCATCTACTTCTGGTTCTTCCATTTCTGGAACAGATTCAGATTCAAGTTCACGTACATCTTCTACTTCACTTGGTTCATTACTATTTAGTTGATCAGGCTCTACGCCTTGTTGTAGTTTCTTTAATAGGTCTGGGCGTTTAGAAACTAATTCTTCTAATTCACCATCACTAAGTTCAATGTCAGCTACACCACCATTTGAATCATTATCAACTTCTAATGTATCTTTAATGTCATATGCTTCATTATCTAAGCGGGTTTCTTCCATTCCCTCTTGTTCTTCCATGAGTCTTTCCTCTTCAATAGTATTCTCTGTACTATTTAGTGATTCATCCTCATGTGCTTCTGATAACTCTTCTGCGAAATTATCATCACCTAATGAACGTCCTATACCTACAGTTTCATCTGCTGGTACTGTCACAAGTGATATTTCATAGATTTCAAAGTTAGTAACAATGATGTTATTACCATCCATACGGTAATCATAAATGTTATAACCAATGCTAACGTGTGAAAGAATACCTTCTTCAATCATTGACCACATATCACTACCAAGACCTACAGTACTTATTTTAAGAGTTGCACGGCCTACACGGTCAGAATCCATATGTGCTTCAACTACTGCACCAATTAGCTTATCTCTATCGTGATTAAAGAGTACTGCACCTTTATTATTCAAACGGGAAAGATCAACATTCTCTTCACCACATAATAGAATTTCATAATATAGTTGCCCGTCAATCTCACGACTCACGGGAAGTTCACTACAAAATGCTACTTCGATAGTTCGAGAATCTGTATCAATCGCCCGTACTGGAATCGTTAGATCCCGTTTCTGGTTCTTTAGATTCAAATCCATTTGATTCTATTTCCTTATTTTGTTCTTGTTCCTTTTCTATTTCTTCCATCGTTACCCGTGGATCACCGCCCATTTCACTAATGATTTGTGTTTTAGATTTAAGTCCTGCATCCAATAGCATAATTTCAGCCTGTATATCCTTAGTAGGATCTAAGCTAATTGGTTTTACTGGAATGAAACGGCAGCAACTAAGATCATCGAAATCCGAAAAAGAAAGATTAAGACTACTGTTATTTATTATTTCATTCTTCAACCACTCAAGGTATATAGGCTTAAGTACTTTGCTGATTAATACGTTAGTACGTGTACGGAAAGTAGTTGCCTGTAGGCGTTCTGCTAACTTAGCTGCTGAGAATGAAGCATCGGCAGTACTACCCATTAGGGATTGTTTAGTTACGTTTAAACCCATACTGATCTGATTCATTAGTTCATCAGTAAATTCACCAATACGGTCTACACCTGCCTGTGGGTTAACAGTTTTAATATCTTGGTTTTTACCAAGTTCAAATACTGCACCTGCTTCGAGATATTCGGTATAGGTGGCAATAGAATCATCTTCACCAGCAATTAGATCTACTTGGTCTGTATCATTATTATTATTAGTGATGTACGCAGTAGTTGATGCAGAAATACGTTTAGCTACTAATGCAGCCTCAGTAAAGTTTTTAAGGTCTTCCATAGTTTTAGCAGTACTAATCATATCTGGAATACCACGTTCCTGACCCATTTGATCAGCAATGAAGTAATGATAGATTTCATTTGCCGGTACTACTTCAAATGCTGTTGCATCGTATGTATAGGTAATAGGATTGTAGATACAAAAGTTATAATTCACTGGACGATGGTTTTTATCAAACTCAATACCATTTGAAATGTAGTTACCATTATCTAACCATTGGTTATTAAGTTGAGTTAATCGGGCACCATCAAGTATTTCTAATTTCAAAGTACCGTTAATCTTATGCATACGAATAAAACATTCACCATCCTGTACACGGATCTTTTCAATTGTTTGTTGGAAAATGTCGAAAGTCATTGAACCATCGAGACTAAAACGATCTGCATCATATGCCCAACGGTCAAAACGTTTTTCAAGTAGTTGACTTAGATTATGTAATTCATCTTGATTCATATAAGGAGCTACTGGACTTGGCTTAACGTAAACCCCTTCTGCACCGATAACACCATCAACTGAAAGATTCATATACTTTCGGCCTAATGGATTCTTTAGTACTGCCTCACGTGAAGCATTACGCCAGTCACTCAAGAACCAGCGGATCAAGTTGTTTAAGTTCTGTGAACCTGTGCCAGACGTGAAACCAAAATTAATCACCGGAGTACTCATACCACGCACGGCCTGTAGGTCACGCTTTAGAGTTTGTTGTGGTGTATCGAATAATTTTGATTTAGATTTAGCTTTTCGTTTTTGCTTAATTGGTTCTACTGGTTCTTGTTGTTTTTTATTCCAAAACATCATCGTGTACCCCATCTGTTAGGATAATTAGGATCACGAAAAACTGTTATACTCTTGAAAGGGCGACCATTGCCGTTAGCCGGTAAGTCATTCATCATTGCCCATAAAGCATTTGCACGTTTTATATAGCGTATACGCATGTTCTCAAGATTAGTTAGTGTTTCGCTAATCAAAGTTTTATTATTAATCGTTGTACTATAAACACCACCACCCATTACACGGCTTTCAATAACAGCATCAATTTCATTAATTAATGTGATTAGTTTTGAGTACTCACTTGTGTACTTAGTTGGATCTATTACTTCGCTTACAAAGTTAGTAACAGTTGTTCCCGAAATAGATACACAAAATAATTTATCTGAACCGCTGGCAATCTCAAGAGTTAGAGTCATTACCTGTTCAATAGAATTAGTGTTAGTCAAGGTAATACTTTTACCTGTAGATAGATAATTAACTACTAAACTACTATTAGCTGGAATTGTTACGGATAAATCATATGGGTTTGTAGGTATATAGATCTTTTCTGGTAAAAGATTTGCCATTATTATTTCCTTATTTACCGAACCAGTTATTTCCCTTCCTTTGTTGTCGCGTTGATATTGCTTTCTTCGTAGGTTGTTGTACTGGTAAAGGTTTAGTTTCTTCTTTATTTATTAAAGTTGGTTGCACTTCCTCACGTGTTTCAGCTTTATGCATACGTAGTTTTCTATATGGTTGTGATGTACCCAATTTACTTACTGAGTATTCACGTGCAATTAAGGCATATACTAAACAGTCCAATGCTTCATTTCGTTTCTGCCCCTGCTTTAGTCTCCACTGTAATTTACCACCACGTGGTTTAAGTTCTTCGGCTGTTAGCTGCTCAAAGTAATCGTGTGGTAGTGAACTACTGAAATGTAAACGAGTAGGTGCTAATTCAGGGGTATCACTAAGCATATGGTTTAGTAAATGCCTGATAGTTGATTTCATTTCGTGTACGTTGAGTATTTGAAGTTTGTAACCTGCTTCTGTGGACTTCTTGAACAATGGGGATGTAGTACTACTGGAACCTTTGATCGAATGGTACTTAGCCCAACGGCCTGTAAAGCGTTTTACTGTATCTGTTGCGTTACCATTAGAGCTATCGACAAATACCGCCAGTGTTGGTATCACGCGGTTTGATGGCGTTTTAAAGGACTGTCTACAGTACTTATCAAGTTCATTCCATGCCGGAGCTTCAATCTTGGTACAATCATGTGAGTAAAAGAATTCATGACCAAGTACCCATACATCCTTTTCACTAAATGCTATTACAGTAGCTTCCAAGCGGTCTAACTGCTGGTCTGCACTAATAGTAATACCAAGTGCTTCTTCGGGTATGTTGTGAATATTGAATGTATCATCACGTATATTTTCCAATGCTATAACATCTACTTCTTTCTGGTACTCATCTTCAAAGACTTCACCCAATTCATTGTTATAGAAAGTTTGAAGATTGAAACTGTATAAAGCATCTGCGTACTTACCTACCATTTCTTCGGTAGTATTAAGTGGTGAGTACATACGGCTAATCTGATAACCCACTACCCCCTTCTCACCGTTTGGATTAGTAGCAATCCATTGACCGGCATTAACCATTTGATGCCGTGTATGTTCATCGATATGTTCATTGCAGTGTGGACACATTAATTTAGCAGTACTTGAATCAGGGATAGCACGGCCTTTATCAATTTGTTTAAACTGGAACTTAACTTGTTCCCATTCAAATTTGTATTCATGCCCGCACTTGTGAGTTACATACCAATATCTTTGATCACTTAGATTGAATTCAGCATTGATTAAATCATTCTTGAATAGTGGAGTACTGGCAAGTACAACTAATGCATCATCACCGAAAGTACTTGTACGTGCTTCTGCTAATTTAATGGGATTACCTTGTGCCCCGATCTCTACCCCTGAAATTTCATCACATAGTATTGTTGCTAACGTTAATCCGCGTAGATTGTTTGGAGTATTGAGGTTTAGCCAGAAAATGTTAGTACCATTTTTTAGTTCTGTTTGTTTAGCTGAGTTGGTAGCATTCTTATCTGCTTTATCTGTTATAAGTTTCTTTAGTTCTGAACTGGCTTCTACTACAGATTCGAATTTAGCAGTTTTAAACTTTTTAATATCATCGGCTGAACTACTGGCAAATGCAAAGTTCTTGGGATCGTTAGCCATAGTGTTAATAGCTATTGCGGTCATAACTTGAGTTTTTAAAAGTTGACTACATGCTTGAATAACTATTTTCTTAGTACTACGTTCCTGTGCTACATCCATTGGTTCTTTCTGAAATTCAAATGGAATAAATGGTAGTCCTGCACTTGGCCCATCTTGAAGTACCATTACTTCCTGAACATAATCACTTATCTTCTGAATCTTCGGCGGCTGGATTGTCTTCTGAATCTTTAATAATAAACTCTTCAATTTCTGTTTGTTCGTCTTCATCTAATACTTCCGTGTCATCTGGCAGTTGTTCAAAATCCATTTGACCCAACTCATATAATGTTTTATCTATTTCATCCTTAATCCTATCGCGTACATCTTTAGCATCAGTCATTGCAAATAACTCAAGATAGATTCCATTTGGAATAGAACGAATAGATGTTTTTATTTGGTGAAGATATGCTGTAAGTACTGTCTCAACATATTCAGTACTGATAACCGTTTCTTCTTTCTCTGCTAATTCAATTTCAGTTAATGCAGTTTCTGCTGTAATCTTTTCAAGCCGCTTTTGTTCAATTTGTTCTTTAACGTCTGTGTTGCGTAATGGATCGAGTATGTTATCGCATATCCATTGATATACTTCTTGGTCTGATTTAGTAACATCCAATCCTTTATTAACCCATACCTTCCGTATAGTCGATTCATCGTAACCATATTGTTTTGCCAATTGATTTATTGAAATCATATTTGTATAATCCTTTTCTGTTTAATTATATTTATAAGTATATCGTATGAGAAATCACGATTTTGAAACTGTCAAAGATTCGCTGTATAAATTCTTCACAGACAAAAACACAAAAGTTAAGCTCGCACATATTTTAGATAAAGGCACAAATGATTGGGAAAAATGGTTTCAGATTGAATACGAATTCTTTTTAGAGAACAGTTTAGACTACAAAGCAAAACGTGAACTTAGAGCAATTGCAGATAGAAGACATCAAACAGGCAGATCACATATGTTTGTAGACCTAATTTTCAGAAAAAAAGGGTCACGTCTTGATAGGTTTATCTATCTTGAATTCAAACTTGGTAAAAAACCAACAACTTTAATTAACAATATGAAAGAGGATTTATTTAAAAATTATGAAATTGTTAATTCTCACTATAAGAAAACAGGACTCAAGCGGAGGTCTGTATGGAGCATTGGTTTTTATCGAAACTTTAGTACGCTGACAATTAATCGAGCTGAAGAAGAATTGAAGAGTATTGACAGTAATTATTTCTCAGTTTTACATGACACCCTATATATATGTAAATGCCGTGGTAAAAATCATACTGATCAATGTCATAAATTAGGTTTAGTAATAATCGGTTCGGGTAGTTGATTCATTTTCATATATAATTAAAACAAAGCGTGGCCGAAAACTCCCGATGAAAATCATCATCAGGAGAACCCTTGACTTTAGAAAAAATTCGATGTATTAATCTAAAAAAATTGAAAAGGGATTTTATTATGTCAAACGATGTAAAAAGAATGATATTTGTTTGCCTTGCTTGTTCGAAAAAATTCAATGCCTTTTGCATCGCTGGTAAACTCATTTCTAAAGACCGTACTATCGGGAGATGGGTAAGACCAATGGACTCTAATCAAGTGATTGAAAATAGGGATAGGGCTTATACCGACAACTCTGGCTACGCTGAACCGCTCGATGTAGTGAGAGCGGTTTATAAGAAAGCAGTTCCAAATGGGTTTCAATCTGAAAACGTCTTGATTGACACCGGTTTCTTTTGGGCAAAATTAAACGCTAATCCCGCTATTGAACTTGACACTCTACTCGATGAACCTGACTCCCTTTGGATAAATGGTTACAGTAGTTCACAAGGTAAAAACGATAGAATCCCATCAGAACTCATTCCGCAGGTCGAAAATAGTCTATATTTTATAGCAGTATCAGAACTTGAAGTATTTAGTGATATATCTTTTGACAAACTAAAAGTTAGAGCCAATTTCATGTATAATGAAGTTGAATATAATTTTACTATAACTGACCCTAAAGCTTGTGAAGAGTTTCAAGTCGAAGGAAACTATTTCTTAGGCGATTGCTATCTTACTGTTAGTTTAGGTGTAGAATTTAATGATA
>Ga0256409_1000169_pt1 | contig 72807 bp, 65 predicted proteins | sample PhySR1_FD_185981 | JGI IMG/M metagenome (GOLD analysis project Ga0256409, IMG submission 185981) | Leaf surface microbial communities from sunflower plants in UC Gill Tract Community Farm, Albany, California, United States - DLSL S.R1 | ecosystem: Host-associated > Plants > Phyllosphere >... | reverse complement strand
ACACGGAACGGCCGCGATTCCGAGTCGAAGCGCCTGGGCGTGAAGGTGTACGGCGGTCAAGCCATCAACGCTGGCGGCATCATCGTTCGCCAACGCGGCACCCGCACGCATGCTGGCGTGAACGTGGGCATGGGCAAGGACCACACCCTCTTCGCGCTGGTCGATGGCCACGTGAAGTTCGCCAACCGCGGCGAAGGCAAGAAGCAGTTCGTCGACGTTGTTCCGGCGGCCTGATTCAGCCTTGTAGTAGAAAGGCCCCGCACCCGTGCGGGGCTTTTTCGTTTCTGGCCGCTAACAAAACGCGACTTTGATCCTGGGCGGTACGCTGCTTCTTGGCGCGTGTTCCAGGTGCGTTCTGTTAGCGACGGCGCGAGTGGCGCCGATTTCTTTTTACCTGCCGTGCGTACGCCGCACGGGCGGAGACCTCCATGAAGTTCATCGACGAAGCCCGGATTGAAGTGATCGCTGGTGACGGCGGCAACGGCAGCGCCTCGATGCGCCGCGAGAAATTCGTCCCGTTTGGCGGACCGGACGGCGGCGACGGTGGGCGTGGCGGCAGCGTGTGGGCCGTGGCTGACCGCAACATCAACACCCTGATCGACTACCGCTTTGCCAAGAAGCATCTCGCGCGCAACGGCGAAAACGGTCGCGGTGCCGACTGCTACGGCGCCGCTGGCGACGACATCACTCTGCGCATGCCTGTGGGCACTGCCATTTACGATGCCGACACGGAAGAGCTGATCGCCGACCTGACGATCGACGGTCAGCGCCTGTGCCTGGCGCAGGGCGGCGAGGGCGGCTGGGGCAACATTCACTTCAAGTCGAGCACCAACCGCGCGCCGCGCCAGAAGACCGACGGCAAGGCCGGTGAGCGCCGCAACCTTCGCCTCGAGTTGAAGGTGCTGGCCGACGTGGGCTTGCTCGGCATGCCCAATGCGGGCAAATCGACGCTGATCACCGCCATTTCCAATGCGCGCCCGAAGATTGCCGACTACCCGTTCACGACGCTGCACCCGAACCTGGGTGTGGTCCGGAGTGGCCCATCGAAATCGTTCGTGGTGGCGGACATTCCCGGCCTGATCGAAGGCGCAGCGGAAGGCGCCGGTTTGGGCCACCAGTTCTTGCGGCACCTGCAGCGTACGCGCGTGTTGCTGCACGTGGTGGATCTCGCCCCGTTCGACGAGAACGTCGACCCCGTGGCCGAAGCCAAGGCGATTGTCGGCGAGTTGAAGAAGTACGACGCTGAACTCTTCGACAAGCCGCGCTGGCTCGTGCTCAACAAGCTCGACATGGTGCCCGAGGACGAACGTGAAGCGCGCGTGAAAGACTTCGTGAAACGCTTCAAGTGGAAGGGCCCGGTGCACCGCATTTCTGCGTTGACGCACGATGGCACGCAGGCGCTTGTCCACGCGATCCAGGAATACCTCGACGAGCTGCGCGCTGAAGAGGACGCCGCAGCGGCCGCGCCCGACCAGCGTCTGGATCCGACACTGCACAACGTCGACCACGACGATCAAGCCTAAACACAACAGACATTCTTCGGAGACACGCCCACCATGGCCCTGCATTCGCTGATTGCCGATGCGCGCCGCCTTGTCGTCAAGGTCGGTTCCAGCCTGGTTACCAACGATGGCCGTGGCCTCGACCAGGCCGCCATTGCCCGCTGGGCCGCGCAGATCGCGGCGTTACGGGCGGCGGGCAAGGAAGTCGTGCTGGTGAGCTCCGGCGCCATCGCCGAGGGCATGCAGCGGTTGGGCTGGGCCAAGCGTCCGAAGGAAATTCATGAGTTGCAGGCCGCCGCTGCCGTCGGGCAGATGGGGCTGGCGCAGGTGTACGAATCTGAGTTCGCGCGGCACAGCATCCGCACAGCGCAGGTGCTGCTCACGCACGGCGATTTGGCTGATCGGGAGCGCTACCTCAACGCGCGTTCCACGCTGCTCACGCTGCTGAGCCTCGGTGTCGTGCCGATCATCAACGAGAACGACACCGTTGTCACCGATGAAATCAAGTTCGGCGACAACGACACGCTGGGTGCGCTTGTCACCAACCTGATCGAAGGCGATGCGCTGATCATCCTGACAGACCAGCGCGGCCTGTATACCGCTGATCCGCGCAAGGACCCAGGCGCTCGCTTTGTCGACGAGGCGCAAGCCGGCACGCCCGACCTTGAGCAGATGGCTGGCGGCGCCGGTTCGAGCATTGGCAAGGGCGGCATGCTGACGAAGATTCTGGCGGCCAAGCGCGCGGCAAAATCGGGCGCACACACCATCATTGCTTCGGGTCGGGAGGCTGACGTGCTTGCTCGGCTGGCGAACGGCGAGGCCATCGGCACGCAACTTCGCGCGCCGACCGGGCGGATGGCGGCGCGCAAGCAGTGGATGATCGACCACCTGCAGCTGCGCGGTCGCGTGGTGTTGGATGCCGGCGCGGTAGAAAAACTCACGGCCGGCGGCAAGTCGTTGCTGCCGATTGGCGTGACCGAAGTGCAGGGCGAGTTTGCGCGCGGCGAAGTGATCTCGTGCGTGGACGCGGCGGGGCTGGAAGTGGCCCGTGGGTTGACGAACTATTCGTCAGCTGAGGCCCGCTTGATTGCGCGGAAGTCGTCTTCGGAGATCGAGGCGGTGCTGGGGTATGTGAGCGCTGCGGAGTTGGTGCACCGCGATAATTTGGTCTTGCTCTGAGTTGGGGTGTTGGTGGCTTGCCCCCTTCGGCCCCGGTAGGGGCGAAAGGGGGGCAATCGAAACCCCGCGCCTTTAGGGCCCGAAATAGCGCCCGCTGCCGCCCAACCGTTGCACGAGCGTAGAAGCCTTCCCATCTCCCGCTACTGAGCGCACGTCGCAGAAGTAAGAGCGCATCAGCGCCGACGCATAGTCCGTCGGCCCGCCATTGCCAACGCGCTGCCAATCGGTGGCCGGCTTGTAGGCGTTCATGCTGGCGGATTCAGCATTCGCGGTTTCGTTCATGTCGACCGCGCGGTTGCCGACCCACTGGTTGGTGTCATTGCGCAGCGTCGCATAGATGCGTCGCTCGGCCGTGTCGCAGCGCAGGCCTTCGTAGTTCACGTTGCGCGCGCCGGTCTTACTGGTGATCAGCACGGTGTAGCGCACTACGTTGTCCTTGCCGATCGACACCGATTTCGGATCGATGGCAAAGCGCAGCGGCGAATCATTGCGGCCGCCCACATCGAACGGCACGGCATCGCGATCGACCGGCGGGGCCGGGAAGGTCACAGCGTCTTCCTTGAAGGGCTTGTCGTTGAATGGGTCCATCAACAGCTTGTCTTCGAGGTCGCCGGTGCGGTTATGGCCACATGCCGTCAACGCCAGCGCAGCCGCCAGCGCGAGCGGCACGAGAGCGCGGCGCGCTCCACGTGTCGTCGTCATCAAATTCACGAATTGTCCTTAGGAGCCGTGTCGTCAGGGTTGGGAGAGGAGGGGGCAGGTGCGGATACGCTCACCGTTTCGACGATGACCGTCGTGGTGGTGACGGTCAGGGCTGGCTGGGCGTACTGCTCGTTTCGGCCGCTCTGGCCGCCAGAACGTTCACGGTGATCGCGCGCATCACGTCCGTCGCGCTCACGGTGCTGCCCGCCGCGCCCGTAGGGCGAGAGCGGTGCGCGAGTCTGCCGCTGCACGAAGCGCGACAGCTCCGACAGCGCTAACTGATACACCTCGCGCTTGAACTCGATGACGGCTTCGAGCGGCACCCAGTACTGGCTCCACCGCCACGCATCGAATTCCGGATGCTCGGTGGCGCGCAGCTGGATGTCGCAGTCGCGACCGACCATGCGCAGCAGGAACCAGATCTGTTTCTGGCCCCGGTAATGGCCGCGAATTTCGCGGCGGATGAACTTGTCCGGCACCTCATACCGCAGCCAGTCGCGCGTGCGACCGACGATCCGGACGTGTTCTGGCAACAGGCCGACTTCTTCGTGCAGTTCGCGGAACATCGCTTGTTCGGGCGTCTCGCCAATGCGCTTGCCCCAGAACACCTCGTTTCTTGCGTTGATGAGGATGATGCCGACGTTCGGGCGGAAGCCTTCACGATCGAGCATGACTGCACCTCGAATACTTTAGAATTACGCCGATTATAGAGCGGCCCGTCGCTCGGCTGTCACAGACGCCGAAATGTTGCCGCTCACTCGCGCCTCCTGGGGGAGGGGTGCCGATTGCGCGAATGTGCGCCCGGCGCCTCGTCTCATCTCCTGATTCCGGTGGCTTTTGCCCTTGTTTTCGCGGCTTTGGTTGGCCGCGTCATCCCTTATTGTCAGTCGCATGAAAGCGTCCCAATTCTTCATTTCCACGCTCAAGGAAGCGCCCGCCGACGCGGAGATCGTCTCGCACAAGTTGATGATGCGTGCCGGCATGATCAAGAAGCTTGGCGCGGGCCTCTATACGTATATGCCCGTGGGGTTGCGCGTGATCCGCAAGGTTGAGCAGATCGTGCGTGAGGAAATGAATGCCGCTGGCGCGGTGGAAGTGCTGATGCCGGTGGTACAGCCGGGCGAGCTGTGGCAGGAGACCGGCCGCTGGGACAAGATGGGCGACGAACTGCTGCGTTTCAAGGATCGCCACGAGCGCGACTTCGTCATGCAGCCGACGTCGGAGGAAGTGGTGACCGACATCGCCCGCACCGAAATCCGCTCGTACAAGCAACTGCCGGTCAATTTCTACCAGATCCAGACCAAGTTCCGTGACGAGCGCCGCCCGCGTTTCGGCATCATGCGCGGCCGTGAATTCACGATGAAGGACGCATACTCCTTCGACCGCGACGCCGAGGGCCTGAAGGTGTCGTACCAGAAGATGTACGACGCCTACACGCGCATCTTTCAGCGCTTCGGCCTGGAGTTCCGTGCGGTGGCCGCCGATAACGGCGCCATCGGCGGGTCTGGCTCGCACGAATTCCACGTGATTGCCGACACGGGCGAAGACGCCATCATCTATTGCCCGGATTCGGACTACGCCGCCAACATCGAGGCCGCCGAAGCCGTGGCTCCGGCTGCGCCGCGTGGGGCTGTCACCGAGGCGCTTACCAAGACGCATACGCCGGGTCGCGCCAAGTGCGAGGCCGTGGCCGAACAATTGGGTATCCCGCTGCAGCGCACGATCAAATCCATCGTGCTGGCAACCGAAGTCGAGGGCGGAGAGCCCCAGATCTGGCTGCTGCTGCTGCGCGGCGATCACGAACTCAACGAGGTCAAGGCATCGAAGGTGCCCGGCCTGGCCGACTTCCGCTTTGCCACCGAAGGTGAAATCCTGCGCGCGTTCGGCACGCGCCCGGGCTATCTCGGCCCGATCGGCACGAAGCTGCCGGTGAAGGTCGTGGCCGATCGCACGGCGGCTGCCATGAGTGATTTCGTGGTCGGCGCCAACGAAGAGGATTACCACTTCACTGGCGTGAACTGGGGCCGCGATCTGCCCGAGCCCGAGGTCTACGACCTGCGTAACGTGGTGGCGGGCGATCCGTCGCCGGATGGCAAGGGCACGCTGGCCATCTGCCGCGGCATCGAAGTCGGTCACGTCTTCATGCTGGGCACGCGTTACTCCGAGGCGATGAACGCGACGTTCCTCGATGAAAACGGCAAGACCCAGCCGATGGTGATGGGCTGCTACGGCATCGGCATCACGCGGATCCTGGGTGCGGCCATCGAGCAGAACTACGATGCGCGCGGGATCATCTGGCCGGCGTCGATCGCGCCGTTCCAGGTGGTGATCTGCCCGGTGGGTTACGACCGCTCCGACGCCGTGCGCGAAGAAGCGGACCGCCTGCACGCCGAACTGGTCGCCGCCGGTATCGACGTGATGCTGGACGATCGCGGCGAGCGCCCCGGCGCGATGTTCGCCGACTGGGAGCTGATCGGTGTGCCGTTCCGCGTGGTGGTGGGCGACCGCGGCCTGAAGGACGGCAAGCTGGAATTCCAGGGCCGCCGCGACGAAGCTGCCACCGCCGTGGCACCGGCCGACGTGCTGGCTACGCTGAAGGCGCGTCTCGCGCAATAACGCAACGACAGGACCCACCACGCATGCCCCGCTTGTTCTCCGCCCGCCTGATCGCCACTGCGCTGTGCGCAGGGACGTTGCTCGCGGGCACGCAGGCGGCGTGGGCGGGCGCCCAGAAAGAGGAGTACCTGGCGGACTCCGTGCGCAGTGCGCTGTCTGCCGCAGTGGCCGATAGCCGCCCGCTGCGCCCGGTCTTTGCCAGCAACGACGAACAACTCGGCTACCTGCGCTGGCTGGCCGAGATGTCGGTGCGCATGTCGGGCAAGATTCCGCAGGCATCGGTACGCGTCGAGCTGATCGAGACGGCGTATTACGAAGCCAAGCGCGCAGGCCTGGACCCGGCGCTGGTGCTCGGCCTCATCCAGGTGGAAAGCGGTTTCCGCAAGTACGCCATGAGCAGTGCCGGTGCGATGGGCCTGATGCAGGTGATGCCGTTCTGGACACGTAGCATCGGCGACAACGACGCGCGCAAGCTCTTCCATCTGCAGAGCAACCTGCGTTATGGCTGCACGATCCTGCGTCATTACCTCGACATGGAAGGCGGCAATCTGTATCTGGCGCTGGGCCGCTACAACGGCAGCCGGGGGCAGCCGCAATATCCGAATGCCGTGCTGGCCGCCTGGAAGCGCTGGCAATATCAGGAGTCGAGCGCGATGACGGTGTCTGCGCCGGTTCCTGCCGAGCCCCTTCGGCCCGCTCCGCGTGCCAAGGCGTTGCCGGAAGTGCCGGCGCGCAATCCGTTCTCGCCGCTGCGTATTGCTGGCGGTCCGGCTGGCGGTTCGTGATCTTCAGTCGACGAACGGTCGGCCTACAATAGGGCCATCTTTCGCTCGCCCGCATCTCCATCCCGCATGTCCACCTCCCAACCGTACGCGACGATGTCTGACGCGCTGCGCGACTGGCTGCAGCGTCACGTGACCGAAGGTTTCGAAGCCGAATCCCTGGTGGCGTCGATGGTGCAATCTGGCTACGACCGCGCCTTCGCGCGCCGTGTCGTCGATGAGGCGCTGACCGCCCGCGCGCCCGCTCCGATTGCTGCGCCCTCGCCTACACCCGTCGCCGATCAGGCGGTCGAAAACAGCAACGCCGTGCATACCGCCGATGGCGATATCCCCATCCTGTTTGCGATCGAAACGCCGCGCATCGTGCTGTTCCAGCACTTTCTGTCGGACGCCGAGTGCGACGAACTGATCGCGATCGGGCGCAACCGCCTCAAACGTTCGCCCGTGGTGAATCCCGATACGGGCGAGGAAAATCTAATTTCGGCACGCACCAGCCAGGGCGGGATGTTCCAGGTGGGCGAGCATCCCTTGATTGCCAAGATCGAGGCACGCATCGCGCAGGCCGTGGGCGTGCCGGTCGAACACGGCGAAGGCTTCCAGGTCCTGAACTACCAGCCCGGCGGCGAATATCAGCCGCACTTCGACTTCTTCAACCCGGGCCGCAGCGGCGAGGCACGCCAGCTCGAAGTCGGCGGCCAGCGCGTGGCTACCATGGTTATCTATCTGAACAGCGTGCAGGCCGGCGGCGCGACGGGCTTTCCGAAGCTCGGGCTGGAGGTGGCGCCGGTCAAGGGCAACGCGGTCTTTTTCGTCTACAAACGCCCCGACGGCACGCTGGACGAAGACACGCTGCATGCGGGGCTGCCGGTCGAGCGCGGTGAAAAATGGATCGCCACCAAATGGCTGCGTGAACGCCCCTATCGTCGCGGCGCCTGATCGACGTTAGGCGATGGAATACACGTTCCTCTCTGCGACCGTCCTGCTGGTGCTGATCACCGATCCGCTCGGCAACATTCCCATCTTCATCTCGGCGCTGAGGCCGGTAGCGCCTGAGCGCCGCAACCGCGTCGTGCTGCGCGAGGTCGGTATTGCGTTCGTGCTGCTGCTCGTCTTCATGTTCTTCGGCGAGAGTTTCCTGCGCATGATGAGCCTGACCGACATGTCGCTGCAGATTGCCGGCGGCATCGTGCTGTTCTTGATCGCGCTGCGGATGATCTTCCCGCGTGAAGGTGGTGCAGAGTCGCAGCCCACCGGTGAGCCCTTCATCGTGCCGCTGGCGATTCCGGCCATTGCGGGGCCGTCGGCGATGGCCACGGTGATGCTGCTCGTGTCACAGGCGCCCGGGCGCATGTGGACGTGGGTCGGCTCGCTGTGCGCGACGATGGCCGTGTGCGCCGTGGTGCTACTGAGCGCCACGCACATCCAGCGCCTCGTGGGCGAGCGCACGGTGATGGCGTTCGAGCGCCTGATGGGGCTGATTCTGGTGGCGATCTCGGTGGAGATGCTGCTCAAGGGCATCCGCACGTTCGCGCACCAGCTTTGAACGCGGGGCGTGGGCAAACAAAAAGGGCGACACATTAGTCGCCCTTTTTGTTTGCCGCGCGGTGCCGCCTCAGGTGTTCTTGAGCGCGCGGATGGTCGGCAGGTTGCGCCAGTAGCCCTTGGCGTCCATGCCGCAGCCGAACACGTAGCGGTCCGGCACGTTGAAACCGCAGAAGTCCGGGTACAGCGGCTTGGACTTGCTGAGCGTCTTCTCGCACAGCACGGCGGAATAGAACTCCGCGGCACCCATGTCGATGATGCGCGAACGGATGGCGGCCATCGTCTCGCCTTCATCGAGGATGTCGTCCAGCACCAGCACCGTGCGGCCCTTGACCGATTCGCGCGGTGCCACGCGCCACTGCATCTCGCCGCCCACCGTCTTGTTGTTGTAGCGCGAGAGGTGGATGTAGTCGAACTCTAGCGGGAAAGCCAGCTTGGGCAGCAGCATGCCGGTAAAGACGGCCGCGCCGCCCATCACGGACAGCACCATCGGAAAGGTGTCACCGATCTTCTCGGTGATCTGTTCGGCCATGCGGTCCAGCGAGCCGCGCACGGCGTCTTCGCTGACGATTTCTTCGGAGTTGGCCCAGAGTTCGCGGGCCTGTTCTGCGCTCAGCATCGTGTCAGTTCGGTGAAACGGTTCGGTGTGTCGATCAAAGGTGCGATTCAGGAAGGAGGGTAGCCCGCTCAGCGGCCGCCGAACATCCCCTTCATGCCGCCTTTCATGCCGCCCATGGCGCGCATCATCTTCATCATGCCGCCGCCTTTGAGCTTTTTCATCATGGATTGCATCTGCTCGAATTGGTTGAGCAGACGGTTGACTTCCTGCACCTGCACGCCCGCACCGGCGGCAATGCGGCGCTTGCGGCTCGCCTTGATGAGTTCGGGTTTGGCACGCTCGGCGGCCGTCATGCTGTTGATGATGCCTTCCATGCGGCGGACCTGCTTTTCGGCCTGGTCCATGTTGGCACCCTGCGCCTGCTGCGCGAACTGTGCAGGCAGCTTGTCCATCAGGCCGCCCAGGCCGCCCATCTTCTTCATCTGGCCAATCTGGGCCTTGAAGTCTTCGAGGTCGAAGCCGCCGGTCTTCTTGATCTTGGCGGCAAGCTTCTGCGCCTCTTCCATGTCGACACCACGCTGGGCTTCTTCCACCAGCGCGAGGATGTCGCCCATGCCCAGAATCCGCTGGGCCATGCGGTCGGGATAGAACGGCTCCAGCCCGTCGAGCTTTTCGGCCACGCCGACGAACTTGATCGGCTTGCCCGTGATGTGACGCACCGACAGCGCCGCGCCACCGCGCGCATCCCCGTCGAGCTTGGTCAACACCACGCCGGTCAGAGGCAGGGTGTCGTTGAAGGCCTTGGCGGTGTTGACGGCATCCTGGCCGAGCATCGCGTCGACCACGAACAGCGTTTCGGCCGGCTTGAGCGTGGCGTGGAGCGCGGCGATTTCTTGCATCATCGCCTCGTCGATGCCAAGGCGGCCGGCGGTATCGACGATCAGCACGTCGTGGTAGTGCTTCTTGGCCCAATCCAGTGCTGCAGCGGCAATGTCTACAGGCTTCTGGTCCGGCTGCGAGGGGAAGAAGTCCGCGCCGACCTGCTCGGAAACAGTCTTCAACTGCGCGATGGCGGCGGGGCGATACACGTCGCACGACACCGTCAGCACTTTCTTCTTCTTGTTCTCTTTGAGCCACTTGGCGAGCTTGCCGACCGTGGTGGTCTTACCCGCGCCCTGCAGACCGGCCATGAGGATGATCGCGGGCGGCGTGACGTTGAGGTTCAGCTCCGCCGCGCGGCCGCCCATGATGTTGCTGCCGACGCCTTCCAGCGCTTCCTGGCCGCCGATGATGGCCGTCAGTTCGCGCTGCACGATGCCGACCAGCGCCTGGCCAGGCGAAAGGCTCGTGATGACGTCTTCGCCGAGCGCTTTTTCCTTGACGCGGGCAATGAACTCGCGCACGACCGGCAGCGCCACGTCGGCTTCGAGCAGTGCCAGGCGGACTTCGCGCAGCATCTCGGCGGTGTTGGCTTCGGTCAGGCGCGCTTCGCCGCGCATGGTCTTGACCACGCGCGCAAGCCGTTGGGTCAGGTTATCCAGCATGACAGTGACAGAGATCCGGAATTGGGGACGGGATGAAGAGGAGGCCGGCGCGCATTTGGCTTGCACCGGCAGGGAATGTACTTAATGCGCGCATGTTGCGTTCCCGCCCAACGAGGCTTTCGGCGGGGGCAGGCCCCAGCCAAAACCGGGGTGCGCTGCGGTAAACTGTGCAAATGGCAATTGTACTGTATGCGCTGACGGCGCTTCTCTACGGCATCCTCGCTTCGGTAGCGTGGGCGCGACGCGGTGGGCTGGGTGCCCAGGCCCCGGCGGGAGCCATGGCGGCAGGTGGTCCGTCGCCGGGTGCCACGGTCCTCGTTCCGCCGCCTCCGGGCGCCGCCGACACGGTCCCGGCCTGGTGGCGCTGGGGTTTGCTGGCCGCTTTGATCGCGCACGGGTTCCTGTTGCACGAGACGATTTTCCCGGCCAGCGCCATGGTATTTGGCTTTGCCTATGCGCTGTCGGCCATGCTGTGGCTGGGCGTGGGCATTTTCTGGATCGAAAGCCTTTTCTTCTCGCTTGCCGGCCTCGGCCTGCTCGTGATGCCGGTGGCGCTGGTCGGAAGCCTGTTGCCGGTGGTCTTCCCTGGCACGCAGATTCTCGGCTATGCGGCCAGCCCGCTGTTCAAGCTGCACTTCGCTATTGCCAACGTCGCCTACGGGCTGTTCACGCTGGCGGCATTCCACGCGATCCTCATGCTGGCTGCAGAGCGCCGACTACATACGATCAACCGGCCGGAGGCAAGCTGGTTCAGCCGCTGGCTGGATCTGTTGCCGCCGCTGCTCACGCTTGAGAAACTGCTGTTCCGCCTGATCGGCGCGGGCTTCGTGCTCTTGACGCTGACGATCGCATCGGGCGTGCTGTTCTCCGAGCAACTGTTCCACAGCGCCTTCCATTTCGATCACAAGAACATCTTTGCCGTGCTGTCCTGGGCGATGTTCGGTGGCATCCTGATCGGCCGGCGTTTTCGCGGCTGGCGCGGACGTGTAGCGCTGCGCTGGGTGATGGCGTCCTTTGCGATCCTGCTGCTGGCGTACGTGGGCAGCCGCTTCGTGCTCGAAGTCATCCTGCATCGCGCCTAGTGCGCCCCTGGCGCCTGCGCCGTTACTTGTCCTTGTCTGTTCTCCATGTCCCGTCCTGTCCTGCTGATCCTGATGCTGCTCGCCGGCTGGTGGTGGTTGAGCCGCCTTGGGACGCGTTCCTCCCGCTCTTCGGGGCAGGGCCAGACAGCCTCGCGCGGGCAGGGCGCGGCCAATCGCACGCCTGAGCCCCAGGCCTCGCAACCCATCGAGCAATGTGCCGTGTGCGGCGTGCATGCACCGCGCACCGGCATGATCGCGCTGCCGGGCGGCCGCTATCGCTGCCCCGAGCATGCTGACCGAGGCAACACGTGACGCCCGAAGCGTCGGGTGCCGTGCGGGCAACGCCATCCGCCGCGCGTAGCCTGCTCTCGCGCCTGAACGCCTGGCGCGCGCTCCGTTCGGTCTGGCTGGAGCCCGATCCGCCTGAATTCCAGTGGCGCCTGCTGCGCTATTTCGCCTTCAGCCGCGCAGCGGTGGCGCTGGTGCTGTTGCTGTTCGTGATGGTGCCGCGCGAGCACAACGACGCAGTCGGCCTGCCCAATAGCGATGCCCTGCTCAGCCTGACGCTGCCGTATCTGGCGATGGCCCTGCTGATTCTGGCGGCGGCCGGCTGGTGGCGCACGCGATTCCAATTCCGCGTGCGACTGGACGTGGTGCTCGATCTGCTGTTCCTGGGGCTGGCGTATGCGACGCTCTCGCGCCTGTCGGCCAGCGTGGCGATGGTGCTGCTGGTGCCCGTGCTGGCCGCCGGCGCGCTCACCAGCCTGCTGTTTGCGCTGTTCACGGCGGCCGTGGCCTCGATCGTGGTGCTGGCCGATCCGTTCCTGCGGATGATGAGCGACGGAGTGATTGCGCCGGGGCTGGCATCTGCCGGGCTGTACGGCCTGGTCTACATGATGGCCGCGTCGATGATGTACGGCCTGTCGCATCGCCAGATCGCGCAGGAACGTTTGACGATGGCCCGCGAGCGCGAGCTGCGTCTGCAACAGCTCGTCAACCGCCTGATGGTCTACGACATGCAGGACGGCGTGATGCTGGTGCGTGCCGATGGCCGTGTCGTTGCAGCCAACCCGGCTGCGGCCATGCTGCTGGGCGTGCCACAGAGCGCGTTTGTCGGCAGCGGTGCGATGTTGTTTGACTTGAAGGACGTGCCGCACCTGCGCCCGCTGCTCGAAATGCTGCGCCAGTGGCTGCGCCGCAAGAGCCGTCCCACCGATGGCACCGGTGACGACGATGCACCGCGCATCCTCGACCTGCTGCCCGTTGCCTCGGGCGGGCGGGGTGGCCGCGCCATGTTGAGCGCTCGCCTGCGCCTGCGCTTCATCCTGCCGAGCCTGGCCAACCTGCGCAGCGTCTATATGGATAGCCTCGTCAGCTCGATCGGCCGGGGCCTGCCGGGCGAGGGCGGCGAGATGCGTCCACGTATTCCGTCGGCCGAGGCCACCGCACAGGGCTGGTCGGTGGACGACGAAGCGTTTCTGCGCCACGAGTTGCATGACACCGTGCTGGTCCATGTGGAAAGCTGGGAGCGTGTGGCGGAGCAGGCGCAGCAGGAAAAGCTGGCCTCGATGGGGCGGCTGGTGGCCAGCGTCGCGCACCAGATCCGCAACCCGCTGGCCGCGATCAGCCAGGCCGCGGAACTGCTGGACGATCCGGGCGACGGCCAGGATGGCGGCGCACACGTGCGTCCGGAAAGCTCCGGCGTGGAGACGCGCCTGCTGCGCATCATCCGTGACAACGTGCGCCGGCTCGATCAGGTGGTCGCCGACGTGCTGATGCTCTCGCGCCGCCCGCGTGGCGAACGCGTGCGCGTGCAACTGGCGCAGGTGCTGCCGGAGGTGGTCGAGCGCTGGCGTGCCGAGGCCCTGCGCCGCGCAGGTGAAGCAACCGAGATCAACCCGAACCTCGTACGCGTGGCGGTCGACCTGGACAAGCCCGTGCTGTTCGACCCGGCGCAGTTGCTGCAGGTCGTGGGCAACATGCTTGACAACGCGCTGCGCTATTGCCGCCGTGTGCCGGGTTCGATCCAGCTGGCGGCCTACGCGCTGGACGATACCCACGCCGAACTCGTGATCTGGAACGACGGCCCGGAAGTGCCGACCGAGCAGCAACGCAGCCTGTTCGAGCCGTTCTTCACGAATGACGCACAAGGCACTGGTCTGGGCCTCTACATGGCCCGCGAGTTGTGTAGCGCCAACGATGCGCAGATCCGTTACGGTGCCATCGCACTGGAATCCTTGCTCGATCGCACCGGAGCGTTGACCATGGAGGCGCGCGACACATTGCCGCGCCGCGCCTTCGTCATCACCCTGATGTTTGACCAACCTGCCTTGGCCGTAGCGGAATGATCCGCTGGCCGCGAATTTCCGCCGATCTTCTGCTGATTCATGTCCAAAGCCGCCATCGTTCGCGAACCCATTCTCGTCGTCGATGACGAAGCCGACCTGCGCGAGCTGCTGGAGATCTCCCTGCGCCGCATGGGGCACGACGTCGTGCTCGCCAGCGGGCTGGCCGAAGCGCGCGAGGCGCTTTCGCGCCAGCGTTTCGCACTCGTGCTGACCGACATGCGCCTGGGCGATGGCCTGGGCATTGAGCTCGTGCGCCAGCTCTCTGCCACGGCAGATCGCACGCCGGTGGCCGTCATCACCGCTTATGGCAGCGCCGAGAACGCGGTCGAAGCGCTCAAGGCCGGTGCGTTCGATTACATCGCCAAGCCGCTCTCGCTGGACCAGTTGCGCAGCCTCGTGCTCAACGCGCTGGGTCGCCAGCAACGCGATCCCGATCCCGGTAATGCCGACTTGGTGGAGCGCACCAACGACCTGCTGCCAGGCCATTCCGCCGCGATGCAGGAAGTGCGCCGTTCGCTGATGCGCCTGTCGCGCAGCATGGCGCCGGTGGTGATCAGCGGCGAATCCGGCAGCGGCAAGGAGCGCGCTGCGCGCGCTGTGCATGCCCTGTCTGCGCGTGCATCGCGGCCGTTTGTGGCGGTCAACTGCGGTGCGATTCCCGAGAACCTGATGGAAGCCGAGTTTTTCGGCTACGTGAAAGGCGCTTTTACCGGCGCGGACAGCGATCGCCAGGGTTTCTTCCAGGCGGCCAATGGCGGCACGCTCATGCTCGATGAGGTGGCCGACCTGCCGCTCACGATGCAGGTGAAATTGCTGCGCGCGTTGCAGGAGCGCCGCGTGCGCAAGATCGGCGAGAGCCGCGAAGATCCGGTCGACGTGCGCGTCGTTTGCGCCAGCCACCAGAACCTCGCGCGGTTGGTGGCCGCCGGCCGTTTTCGCGAAGACTTGTTCTACCGCCTGAACGTGCTGGAGCTGCGCATGCCCACGCTGCGCGAGCGTGCCGAAGACGTGCCCGTGCTGGCCGGCGTGCTGCTCGAACAGCTCGCCAGCCGCTACGGCGATCCGCGCCCCAAGCGCCTGACGCGTCCGGCGCTGCAGCAACTGTGCGCGTACCCGTTCCCGGGCAACGTGCGCGAGCTGGAGAACCTGCTGGAGCGTGCCTACGCGTTTGCGGAAGGCGAGTCGATCGATGTGGACGACCTTGGCGCGCTGGGCGCCGAGATCGAGCGCTCGCCGTTGTTCCACCGCACGCGCGAGGCGCAGGCTGCTGCAGCCGCCCATCACCCGATGTCGCCGCCGCCGATGGCGAACTGGCCTGATGCCGTCTACATGCCGGCGCCTGTGCCAAGCCCCTTGGGAATGCCGCAACCAGTGGCACAGCCCGAGCCGGCGCCCGTTGCGCAGCCGGCGGAGCCGTCGCTGCCGAGCGTTGCATTGCCGATCGATCTGCCGGCCTACCTGGAGTCGGTCGAGCGCAACGTGATCCTGGCCGCGCTGGACCAGACGGGCTTCAACCGCACGGCAGCGGCCAAGCTGCTCGGATTGTCATTCCGCCAGTTGCGCTATCGCATGCAGCAACTTGGCATCCGTGACCCGCGGGACATTGAAGCGCCGTCTGGCAGCGTGGGTGAACCTGCCGGAAATGGGCTGAACGGCGATGCCTGAACGGTTGCATATCGGTGCTGACGGATGGGTCGATGGCGGGCACCGACATCCGTCGCCGAATATCGACGCGCGGCCCGAAGGCATGCCGATCGACCTGATCGTGCTGCACAACATCAGCCTGCCGCCCGCGCAGACTGCTGCCGATTTCGGCACCAATCACGTGCTCGACTTCTTTACCAACACGCTCGACTGCGACGCGCATCCGTACTTCGATCAGTTGCGCGGCGTGCGCGTATCGGCGCATTTCTTCATCCGTCGCACAGGAGAGTGCGTGCAGTTTGCGCCGTGCGACGCGCGCGCGTGGCATGCCGGTGCGTCGGACTTTTTCGGCCGAACGCGCTGCAACGATTTCTCGATCGGCATCGAAATCGAGGGCACCGACGATCTGCCCTTCGCGCCCGAGCAGTACGCCGCCACGGCGTCGCTCGTGCGGGCGATCTGCGCGGCGTATCCCATTACGGCGATTGCCGGGCACTCGGACATTGCACCGGGCCGCAAGACCGATCCGGGGCCGCATTTCGACTGGGCGCATCTGCGTGCGCTCGGCGGGTTCAACGCGGCGTTGTTTCCGTATCAGCACGCGCTCTGAAATGAAAACGGGCGGCCTGTTGCGAAGGCCGCCCGCGTTTTTCTCCCAGCTGATCCTTCTAGTTCAACACCTCAGTTGCCCATCGCCGGGTCGGACACGCTGTCCTTGCCCGTTTCCATCCGGCCGGCAAAGCGCCGCGTGAAGCCGCCTTGCGGCACCGTCACCGTAAAGTCGTACCAGTTGCCCTGGCGCGCGATCGGCCAGTGCTGGTCGAGCTGCTTGCCGGCTGGGATGTCGAACGTCCACGGGCCGTCGGTGCGGTAGGCGTTGGGTTTGACGGTGAAGGTGCAGCCGGCGGTGCCGGTGTTCATCATCGTGATGTAGACCTCGGCGTTGGCCAGGTCGTAGCACACGCGGATTTCCGGCGCGCTCGAACCCGCTGCCGACACGGCACTCACATCGCCCGAGAAGGCGCGGTGGAAGCCGTTGGGGCCGAGCACCCACAGGTCGTACTTGCCCTTGTCTGCGGTGAAGACGTCCCACGTGTCGTCGAGCATCTTGCCGGGCTCGACCGCATAGCGGCGCGGCACGCGGTCCAGATGCAGACGGTCGTACACGTGGAAGACGGCCGCGGCCGTGCCGGTGTTGCTGAAGATCAGGCGCAGCGTGCGGTTGGTGGCGTCTTCGCGTGCGCTGACGTGCAGCTCGTACGGCAGGGCGCGCGAGGGGCGGGTGCCGGTGGCTTGTGTAGGCATTTGCTGCGCCGTGACGGAGGGCAGCGGCACCTGCGGCTGCAACCCCTGCGCGGTGCGGATGGCGTCGGCAGTGGTCTTGTCGCGGCTGGGAAGCGTCGGCAGCGTTTCGTTGTTCGGGTTGACGAAGTTGAAGGCGCTGGTCAGGTCGCCCAGCACGGCGCGACGGTATGCGCTGATGTTCGTCTCCTGGACGTTGAAGCGCAGTTCCAGGAAGCGCAGCACCGAGGTGTGATCGAACGCCTGCGAGTTGACCCAGCCGCCGCGGCTCCACGGCGAGACGATGTACATCGGCACGCGCGGGCCGGGGCCATAGGGGTGTTGGTCCGTGTGGTATTCGCCGGCCGTGCTGACCGTCGATTTGCCGGCCAGCACGCCGTTGTCATAGGCGGGGGCTGCGGGCGGCGGCACGTGGTCGAAGAAGCCGTCGTTTTCATCGAAGTTGATGAACAGCACGGTCTTGCTCCACACGGCCGGGTTGGCGGTGAGCGCGTTGAGCACTTCCTGCGTGTACCACGCGCCCTGCACGGGGCTCGACGGGCCGGGGTGCTCGGAATACGTGGCCGGTGCAACGATCCACGACACCTGCGGCAGAAGGCCTGCGGCGATGTCATCCTTCAAGGCTTGCAGGAAGCCGCCGTCGGGCATGGTGTTGCCGACACCCTTGATGAGCGGGCTGACGGTTTCGTCGGCTGGCGTGTACGGCGGGAACGGGGTGCCGTCGGCCAGGTTGCCACGCGCGGCGTTGGCATCGCGGTAGGCCTTGAAGCCCGCGAGCGGGTTGTCGGTGAAGTTGTCCGGCATGTTCTGGTAGACCTTCCACGACACGCCGGCAGCCTGCAGGCGTTCCGGGTAGGTCTTCCAGTTGTACGTGACGCTGGCGTCGAGGTGGTCGCCGCTGTTGTCGATGACCGGGCCGCCCGCAGCGCCGGTCGGGTCGTTCGTGCCCGTCCAGTGGAACAGGCGGTTGGTGTTGGTGCCGCCGTGGAACGAGCAGTGGTACGCATCGCACAGCGTGAAGGCGTTGGCCAACGCGAACTGGAAGTCCAGCTCGGCCTGCTTGTAGTAGCCCATCGACTGCGTCTGCTTGTAGGTCGGCCACTTGCTCATGCGGCCGAGGTCCCATGCGTTTTGGGCATCGGGGTAGCTGTGCGGGGTGCCCGAGACGCGCTGCGCGTTGCCGGCGCTGCTGTCGAGGTAATAGGGCAGCACCGTGCGGCTCGGTCCGCTGCTTGGCACGTAGGTCTGCTGCCACACGTTCAGCCCGCCGGCCAGCGGAATGGGGAAGCGGTCGCCGAAGCCGCGCACACCTTGCAGCGTGCCGAAGTAGTTGTCGAACGAGCGGTTCTCCTGCATCAGGATCACCACGTGTTCAACGTCGCGCATCGTGCCGGTGGCGTTGTTGGCGGGAATCGCCAGCGCACGGCGGATCGACGGCGGGAAGGCGGCGAGCGCAGCGGCGGAAATCGCGCCCGTGCTGGCCATCTTGAGGAAGTTGCGGCGGCTGCCGTTGTTGGCGTGGTTCGTGTCGGAAGTCATGTCGGTCTCAAACGCAAGTCGATGGGAAGCCGCGCATTACGGAGCGCAGTGCAGGGTCGGCTTGTTGGCCGGCGGCTGGCCGGGTTGATCCGGCTGAGCGGCGCCGGGGCCTGTGCTCAGCGTGCCGTCGTTCGAATCGCCGCCGCAGGCCGACAACGACAAGGTGGCGGCGCACAGCAGCACGGCGGCCAGCCAGTGCGGCCGCGCGAGAGGGTTGATGAAAGGCTTCATGAGCTGTCTCGTTCGGGTTGGGGGAGGGGATCAGGGGTTCAGCGTCGACAGCGGCTGGTGCGAGCCGTTGATCGTCTTGAGTTCGTCCAGCGTCAGCCGGCGTGTCCACATGGCGAGGTCGTCGTAGGCCATCACGCCCTTGAGCGAGCCCGGGTTGTTGGGCACGTAGTTGTGCGTGGCGTCGTCGTTCAGGCCCCAGACCTTGGTGGCCAGGCCATTGAGCTTGGTGACGTCGGTATTGGCGATGGCCTTGTCTTCCACCTTCTGCACGCCCAGCACCGGGTCAAGGATGTAAGCGCTGAAAAGCTTGGCCTGCGCATCGACCGACAGGGCGAGGTAGGCCCACTGGTTGGCGCTGAACTTCATGCCCTGGATGTCGTCGCGCTTGCCGCCGCTGCCCAGGTTGAAGCGCACTTCGCAGCCGCCCCACAGGCCGATGGCGATGCCGGCATTGGAGCCGGAGTAGTAGTCCTTGTTGGCGAGGATGGGCTCGCCAGTGCCGTTGCCTTGCGTGCAGTCCGACTTGAACCAGAAGCCAATCGTGAACTGCGGGCTCTGCGCGATGTCGGCGCCGTTCTGGGTGAGCTTGTAGGCGTCGATGCGCGAATCGACCGAAAGCGCCGTACCGCCAAAGGGGTCGGTTACCGCAGAACCGCCGTCGGTGCCTGCCACCCACGGGCCGATCGTCGAACTGGCTTTACGGTCAGTCGGCGGCAGCGGATCGAAGCTGTAGTACGCGGCCAGGCCGTTGGTGAGCGACGTCGCCAGCGGCGTCGGTGCAACGTAGGCGATCTGCGCAAGCATCGACACCGGCACGTTGTTGCGCACCAGCGTGTAGTTGATGCGGTAGATGCCGCTTGCGGTGGCGATGTTGCTGTCGGTGTACTGCGTGGCCGTGGTGGGTAGCGTGGCGACCTGCTTGCCGTCGCGCAGCACGGTGATGGGGCCGCTCGCTGACGTCGGGTTCTGCCAGTTCAGCACCAGCGATGCGCTGTACGCACCCACGGTGCTCTGGAGGTTGCGCACGCCGATGGTGCTGGCGGTGAGCGCTGCGCCATCCAACTTGTGGGCGGTCGCCGGCACGGCGGCGTTCAATTGCGCCAGCACGGTCGGCACGATGTCAGCCTCGCTCGGCAGGGCCGCGAGCGCGGCTTCCGACGTGGGCGCGGCCATGCCGTTCTTACCGAGCACCGGATTGACGCTTTTGTTCAGCGCGATGAAGGCGGTGCGGTTTTCAAGCGTCGGCGCCGACGTGGTGGCGCCTGTGGCGTCCAGGCCGTGGCTGGTGGTCACGACGACAAGCCAGTCTTCGTTCGGGTTGGCGGTGCGGCGCTGGGCGATGGCAGCCTGCAGCGTGCCCAGCGCCTGATCGACGTTGGCCAGTGCGGCCGCGTACGCGTCGCTCTGCACGCCGGAAGCCAGCGCGGCCGCAGCCGGCGCGGTGTATTGCGCGAAGACGACGTCGTAGCCCGACTGCACCAGCTTCACGCTGTTCTGCGTCACGCAGGTGTCCACCTGGGCGCAGTCGACGAGCGCGTCGAGATTGCCGCCTTGCTGATCCGCCTTGAGCAGCGCCGGCAGTACGGCCGAGCTGACGGCAGCGCCCAGGCGTTGCGTGGTGCCGGCCGCCTTGGCGGCGCTGCGCGCATAGCTGAAGACACTCGGGGCGGCCAGGGTGGTGACGGTGTCGTCCGTCACGCTGTGGCGGTTCTGCCAGGTGCCGGTCAGCACGGTGGCCCAGCTTGGCGTGTCCAGCGGCGCCTGGGCGGTGGTGGTACCCAGCGTGCCGCCCGTCGAAGCCGGCATCACCGCCAGGGTGCCCAGGTTCGGCAAGCTGCGCTGCAGGAGCGCGCTCTGCACCTGCGCATAGGTGGCACCGTCTACGCCGACCACCAGCACTTTCTTGCTGGCGCTGGTGGTCGGGGCGTCCGTGTTGCCCTGGTTGGCGATGGGGCTGCTGTCGCCGCCGCCGCATGCGGTCAAGGTGGTCGCCAGCGTGGCGGCCACCGTCGTGCCCAGCGCAGCCGTCAGCAGGCGGCGGGCGGGTTGATTCCAGTCCATGTCGATTTCCTCGGTCGTTGTGTGCGGCGCTCGGTGTCCCACCGCTGTGATTGCGCTCCCTGCAATGCGACCGAAGCGTAGGGTTGGGGCCTGTCGCTCAAGTGACAGCCGCGGCAAGAATGCTGATGCGGCTATTCGGATTTCTTGAGCGGGGGGAATGTCCAGGAGGGCGCGGAGCGCAGCACGTCTGCACCAGTGCTGTGCGCGGCACACATGCCCCTACCGTGGATGAGGTGACGTCTATTGAATTTGCGACGTCGATAGAAAGAATTATTCTGAAGAGGCGGTCATTGCGACGCCGCACGCCAGTCCCGCCGACCCGTTGTGCTGCCTGGGATGGCGGGTTTGCGGCACTGCATTTGGGTTGAGAAAACCCCCCTTCGCCGCCATCTGTCAAGACTGGTCTTGTTTGATCGATCCACTATACTTAGGGCCAATCCCGGGGTAACACACTAGATATAGTGGTGACTTTCCGGGATTCTTATTTCGGCGCCACGCGGGGGCGGGCGTACGGCGGGTCAAGCCGACGCTTGGGAGCTGAGAAAAGGCAAGGGTCTTTTCCGTCTCATTTCTCCGCGTAGCGCGAGGGTTCGCCAACGGGTCACCCGCTCGGCGAGCCAATAAAAAACGAACGGTTCAACAGGAGTCCACATGCAGACGGCCCAATCCGAAATCCACTCCGGCACCGCCAACCCCTCGCAATTTGCGCAAAGCGCTGGCGGCACGGCCGTGGCCACCGGCATCGCTTCCGGCGTCAACCTTGCCGACTACAAGATCATTCGCCGCAACGGCGCCGTGGTCAGCTTCGAGCCTTCGAAGATCGCCGTGGCCATGACCAAGGCCTTCCTCGCCGTGAATGGCGGGCAGGGCGCTGCTTCCGCGCGTGTGCGCGAGCTGGTCGACCAACAAACGCAGAACGTCGTGCGCGCACTGCTGCGCAGCCGCCCGAACGGCGGTACGTTCCATATCGAAGACGTGCAGGACCAAGTGGAATTGGCCCTGATGCGCTCGGGCGAGCACGACGTTGCCCGCGCCTACGTGCTGTATCGCGAGCGCCGCGCCCAGGAGCGCGCGCAAGCCGGCGAAACCCAGCAGCAACCGGCCTTCATCGGCCTGAACGTGACCGACGGCGGCATCTCCCGCCCGCTGGACATGGCGGCGCTGCGCAACGTGATCGTCTCGGCCTGCGAAGGCCTGGGCGAAGCGGTGGACCCGGAGCCGATCCTCAAGGAAACGGTCAAGAACCTGTATGAAGGCGTGCCGATGACGCAGGTGTACGACTCGGCCATCCTGGCCTCGCGTACCCTGATCGAAAAGGACCCGGCGTACAGCCAGGTCACGGCGCGTATCCTGATGCACACGATCCGCCGCGAAATCCTCGGCGAAGAAGTCACGCAAGCGGAAATGAGCACGCGTTACGTCGACTACTTCCCGCAGTTCATCAAGCGCGGCATCAACGCCGAGCTGCTCGACGACAAGCTGGCGCAGTTCGACCTGGCCCGCCTGGGTGCGGCGCTGGACGCCTCGCGCGACTTCCAGTTCAACTACCTCGGCCTGCAGACGCTGTACGACCGCTATTTCCTGCACATCAACGAAACCCGCATCGAGATGCCGCAGGCATTCTTCATGCGCGTGGCGATGGGCCTGGCGCTGAACGAAATCGACCGCGAAGCCCGCGCCATCGAGTTCTACCAGCTGCTGTCGTCGTTCGACTTCATGTCGAGCACGCCGACGCTGTTCAACTCGGGCACGCGCCGCTCGCAGCTGTCGTCGTGCTACCTGACCACCGTGTCGGATGATCTGGACGGCATTTACGAGGCGCTGAAGGAAAACGCGCTGCTGTCGAAGTTCGCAGGCGGCCTGGGCAACGACTGGACCAACGTGCGTGCACTCGGTTCGCACATCAAGGGCACCAACGGCAAGTCGCAAGGCGTGGTGCCGTTCCTGAAGGTGGTCAACGACACGGCCGTGGCCGTGAACCAGGGCGGCAAGCGCAAGGGCGCTGTCTGCGCGTATCTGGAAACGTGGCACCTGGACATCGAAGAATTCCTGGAACTGCGCAAGAACACCGGCGACGACCGCCGCCGCACGCACGACATGAACACGGCGAACTGGATTCCCGACCTGTTCATGAAGCGTGTGATGGAAGGTGGCGAGTGGACGCTGTTCTCGCCGTCTACCTGCCCGGACCTGCACGACAAGGTCGGCAAGGCATTCGAGCAGGCCTACCTGGCTTATGAAGACAAGGTCGCGCGCGGCGAGATCAAGCTCTTCAAGAAGATGCCGGCGCTGCAACTGTGGCGCAAGATGCTGGGCATGCTGTTCGAAACCGGCCACCCGTGGATCACGTTCAAGGATCCGTGCAACATCCGCAGCCCGCAGCAGCACGTGGGTGTGGTGCACAGCTCCAACCTGTGCACGGAAATCACGCTGAACACCAACGACAGCGAAATCGCCGTGTGCAACCTGGGTTCGGTCAACCTGGTCGCTCACCTGATCAAGCAAGCGGACGGCAGCGTGGTGCTCGATCACGAGAAGCTGAAGAAGACCGTGCGCACGGCCATGCGCATGCTCGACAACGTGATCGACATCAACTACTACGCGGTCAAGAAGGCGCGTGACTCCAACCTGCGCCACCGTCCGGTCGGCATGGGCATCATGGGCTTCCAGGACGCGCTGCATGTGCTGCGTGTGCCTTACGCCAGCGATGCAGCGGTGCAGTTTGCCGACACTTCGATGGAAGCCGTGTGCTACTACGCCTACCTGGCGTCGACCGAACTGGCTGAAGAGCGTGGCCGCTACAGCAGCTACAAGGGCTCGCTGTGGGATCGCGGCATCCTGCCGCAAGACTCCCTCAAGCTGCTGGCCGAAGAGCGCGGCGGCTATCTGGAAACGGATATGTCGTCGACGATGGACTGGGACAGCCTGCGCGGCCGCATCAAGCAGTACGGCATGCGCAACTCGAACTGCGTGGCGATCGCCCCGACGGCAACGATCTCCAACATCATCGGCGTGTCGGCCTGTATCGAGCCGACGTACCAGAACCTGTACGTCAAGTCGAACCTGTCGGGTGAGTTCACGGTGGTCAACGACTACCTGGTGCGCGACCTGAAGGCACGCGGTCTGTGGGACGAAGTGATGGTCGCCGACCTGAAGTACTTCGACGGCTCGCTGGCCCGCATCGACCGCATCCCGCAAGACCTGCGCGACCTGTACGCAACGGCTTTCGAAGTGGAGCCGCAATGGCTGGTGGAAGCTGCCTCGCGTCGCCAGAAGTGGATCGACCAGGCACAGTCGCTGAACATCTATATGGCCGGCGCCTCGGGCAAGAAGCTGGACGACACGTACAAGCTGGCCTGGCTGCGTGGCTTGAAGACCACGTATTACCTGCGCACGATCGGCGCCACGCACGTCGAGAAGTCGACCGTGTCGCGCGGCACGCTGAATGCGGTGTCGTCGGGTAGCGATGTGGGTGGTCATTCGGCAACCGGGGCTGCAGGTGCATCCGGCGTGAATTCGGCCGCACCGACCAGCGCACTGGACGCCGCTGCTGCCACCGCGCAGGCCATGCCGGAAGCTGAAGGCGCCGTGTGCACGATGCGCCCCGGCGACCCCGGTTTCGAGGAATGCGAAGCCTGCCAATAAGTCAAAACAGTGTCTGAGGTTGCTCCCGCGCAAGCGGGGGCGCCGTGACCTGAACGACACTGGACTCGCGCTCCAAAAGAGCGGGAGCGACGAGCAAAGAATTAGGAGAAACACACATGCTGAGCTGGGACGACGACGTCAAACCTGCCGCACAACCTCCGGCTGCACCGCAGCCGGTGTATCAACCGCAGCCGCAACTGCAAACGGCCACCGCTGACCAGGGCGGCGTGCTGCCTCCGTCGGCCACCGCTGCCGCCGGCACGGGCATCCTCGGTAACAATCCGAACGCCGCTGCCGCACAGAGCAACCGCCGTGTGAACGCCGCCGACAAGCGCGTCATCAACGGCGCCACCGACGTCAACCAGCTGGTGCCGTTCAAGTACAAGTGGGCCTGGGAAAAGTACCTCGCCGGTTGCGCGAACCACTGGATGCCGCAGGAAATCAACATGTCGCGCGACATCGCGACGTGGAAAGACCCGAACGGCCTGACCGAAGACGAGCGCCGCATCATCAAGCGCAACCTGGGCTTCTTCGTGACGGCTGACTCGCTGGCCGCCAACAACATCGTGCTGGGCACGTACCGCCAGATCACCGCGCCGGAATGCCGCCAGTACCTGCTGCGCCAGGCGTTTGAAGAGGCAATCCACACGCACGCGTATCAGTACATCGTTGAGTCGCTGGGCCTGAACGAGGCAGAGATCTTCAACGCGTACCACGAGGTGCAGTCGATCCGTGACAAGGACGAGTTCCTGATCCCGTTCATCGACACGCTGACCGATCCGTCGTTCAAGACCGGCACGCCCGAGAACGATCAGAAGCTGCTGAAGTCGCTCATCGTCTTCGCCTGCATCATGGAAGGCCTGTTCTTCTACGTCGGCTTCACGCAGATCCTGGCGATGGGCCGTCAGAACAAAATGACCGGCGCTGCGGAGCAGTACCAGTACATCCTGCGCGACGAGTCGCTGCACTGCAATTTCGGTATCGACCTGATCAACCAGATCAAGCTGGAGAACCCGCACCTGTGGACGGCCGAGTTCAAGGCCGAGATCACGGAGCTGTTCAAGAAGGCGGTCGACCTGGAATACCGCTACGCAGAAGACACCATGCCGCGCGGCGTGCTGGGCCTGAACGCACCGATGTTCAAGGGCTACCTGCGCTTCATTTGCAACCGTCGCTGCCAGCAGATCGGCCTGGACGCGCTGTTCCCGAACGAAGAAAACCCGTTCCCGTGGATGAGCGAGATGATCGACCTGAAGAAGGAGCGCAACTTCTTCGAGACGCGCGTGATCGAGTACCAGACCGGCGGTGCGCTGTCTTGGGAGTGATCTGAGCCAACGGCTCGACACTCGGCTCGACCCGGCATCAACGTAGACAGGCGACGCACCATGCGTCGCCTGTTTGCGTTTTGGGGCGGTCGATTCACGTTTGTGCGGTTGCGCCGCGCCTGTTGGGCATGGCACGCTGCGGCTACCACTGCCCCCGGGATTCCCGCCATGACGGTCGAAGCTTTCTTCTCGCAGACCTACGATGAAGCGCGCGGCAAGTTCCTCGCCGCCGCGCAGACGCGCGGGCTCCGCATCGAGCGTCATCTGCATCCGGATGTGGCGGGGCCGTCCGGCGAGCAGCTCTCCATCGACACCGCGCTGCTTGCGCCGGCACAGGCGCAAACGCTGCTGATCGTCACCTCCGGCGTCCATGGTGTGGAGGGGTTCTGCGGCTCCGGCTGCCAGACCGGCCTGCTGCAAGACGAAGAACTATTCGCGCGGCTGGCGGCAGCCAACGTAGCGCTGCTGCTGGTGCACGCGGTCAATCCGTACGGGTTTGCACACTTGCGGCGCGTGAATGAAGACAACGTTGACCTGAACCGCAACAGCGTCGACTTTGCCGAAGCCGCTTCTGCCAACCCGGCCTATCTCGAAGTCGATCCACTTTTGCTGCCGCGCACGTGGCCGCCCAGCCAGGCGGATCAGGCAGCGCTGCAGCACTACATGGTGACGCGCGGCGAGAAGGCCCTGCAAGACGCCGCAACGAGCGGCCAATACCGCGTGCCGGACGGCATGTTCTACGGCGGCAGCGCGCCGTGCTGGAGCACGCTGCAGATGCGCGGGATCGTGTCGCGGCATGCGGCCGGCATGTCGCGCCTGGTGTGGATCGACCTGCATACCGGGCTCGGCCACTACGGCCACGGTGAGAAAATCTTCAACAGCCCCGACGCTGCGGAACTGGAGCGCGCCATGCGCACCTGGGGCGCCGATGTTCGACCGATTGCGGCAGCGGGTTCGGTCTCATCGGTCGTCAAGGGTGATCTGGTCGGCATCGCATACGAACTGCTGCCCAGCATCGAGAAGACCTGCGTGACGCTGGAGTTCGGCACGCTCGCACCGCTGGCGGTGCTGCAGGCGCTGCGTGCCGATCATTGGCTGCATCGCCATCCGGAGCAGGGCGCCGCGCAGCGCACCGGCATTCGTCAGGCGCTGCGTGATGCGTTTTATTGCGACGCGCCGGAATGGAAGGGGATGGTCTACGCGCAGACGCGCATGGCTGTTCTGCAAGCGCTGGTGCGGTTTTCCGGCTAAACGACGTCAGGCGACGCCGGCAGGATCAGGGGAAGGCTTAGGTGCCCGCACCGTCAGCGCACACCCCGCTGACGCAGCGATGATGGCCAGAATTGCCACCCATTGGCGCCCGGTCAGCTGCTCGTGCAGCACGATTGCCCCCGCCAGCGCGCCGATGGCGGGCTCCAGGCTCAGCAACACGGAAAACGTCTTGCCCGGCAGGTGCTTGAGCGCCACCATCTCCAGCGAATACGGGATCGCGCTGGACAGCAGCCCGATGCCCAGTCCAGCCAGAATGAGCGAGGGCGCAAGCAGTGCCGACCCTGCCTGCGCCACCCCAAACGGAATCGCAAACAGCGCACCGACCAGCATGCCGATCGACGTAGCCTGGCCCGCATGCAGGCCGCCGAGGTTCTTGCCGGTCAGGATGTAGAGCGCCCAGCACACGCCGGCGGCCAGCGCATACATCGCGCCCAGGTGGTCAACCTGGCCGACCGACTTGTCGGCCACCGTCAGCATGAGCAAGCCGACCACCGCCAGCCCGATCCACACGAAATCCAGAGCGCGGCGCGACAGCAGCACGGCCAGCACCAGCGGCCCCGTGAATTCGATGGCGATCGCAATGCCGATCGGCAACCGCTGCAGCGACAGGTAGAACAGCAGGTTCATGCTCGCTAGCGTGATGCCGTACAGGGCGATGCGGCCGGCATCTGCGCGGCTCAGGTGCAGGCGCCACGGCCGCCAGAACGCCAGCAGGATCACCGCGCCAATCGTCACGCGGTACGTGACCGTGCCCGCAGCGCCCAGTACCGGAAACAGCGTCTTGGCAAATGAGTTACCGAGGCACACAGAGGCCATCGAACCCATCAGTGCAAGGATGGGCATCCAGGGGGAGGCTGTTGTCGTGGAAGCGGCGGAGGCGGGAGCAGCGGAAGGCATGGGCGACAGCGGAGGGGCGGCAGGAAGCGCAGCAGCGCAACGCCACAGCATAGCCGCGCACCACCGAGAAATCGTTGCGTTCTCTGCGGCGCGGGCGTCGCTTTTTATCGAATTGGCGTGCCTACAGGGCGGCTGCGCTGGGGCGGATCACGTCGATCAGCAACACGCGCAGGCCTTCGCGTTCGCCATCGGGGCGCGGGGTCACGCCGCGCTGCGGGCGCGGCGCTGCGAGCGGTGCGGGGTCTTCGGCGCTCATGCCGAAGACGGCCAGTCTGGACGCCGCAATGCGCTGCAGCGTGCCGCGCACGCCGGGCACGTCGAGGTCTTCCGGGTCGAAGCCGGTGGTGGCCGTCCAGTCGTCGCGGGCGATGTCCTGCAGGCCGTTGGCCATCTCGAACTGCAACGACGCGCCAAAACCCTTCTGCAACGAATGCGAGCCCAGCAGGTATTCCGCCGTCAGGAAGCCGCGCAGTCGCGTCCAGAACGCCAGCGAGCTGATATTGCCGCTCTTGAGCGCGTGGCTCGGGGCGACTTCCCAGCTGTGATCGAGCAGTCTGTTGATGAGGCGGCCCCAGGTCGGCACATCAGTGCCCGCGGAGCAATCCTCGCCGGGGCCTTCCGGGCGTGCGAGCTGTCGCAGCAGCCCGGTAAACGAACCGGAACTGGGCCGTGCGCCAGCGGCTTGCGCGCCCGACGGCCAGCGCCATTGCAGCGGCGAAGCCGGCCGTGCGCCGGGCCATTGCGCGTACTGCTGCAGGCCAGTGCAGGGCGTCAGGTAGCGCCACTGGCGCTGGTCGCGGCCAACGCGGCGCAGCGGGTCCAGCTCGGCCGACAGGTCAAACTTGCCCAGGAAGGTTGCGTTGCGCGACTTGATCGGCGAACGCGCATAGACGTTGAAATCGGGCCAGCCTTCGTACAGGCTGATCTGCGGTAGCGCGTGGTGCTTGTCGAGCGCATCGTCGGGCTGATCGATGCGGCGGCTGGTAAGAAACAGCGCACGGCAATCGAGCGTCGGCACCGCGCCGCGCAGGCGCAGCAGCACGAGCAGATCGCCGAATTCCGCTGGGCGGGCTTCCGCGCGCGCCGGGTAGGCGTGCGGCTGTTCTTCGGGCCAGAAGGTGGTCAAGCGCAGGGCAGAACCCGGGAACGCACTGCGCAATCCTTGCCGGAGCAGGCGCAGGCCATCAGCGTGGCGCAGGATGCGCAGGACGGAAAGATCGTCGCGCAAGGCGGCATCGGGGTGGGGCGCGCGGCCGCCGTGCTCTGCGGCCAGCGCAAAGCGCCACAGCGCGGTGTCGCTGGCCAGATCCTGTGCAGCGACATCACGCACGGCACTGGAGCGGCCGCCGGACATCGGCTCATGGGCGTCGCCGGCAGTGTCTCCTGCTGCGGCATAGGCGCTGGTGGTCGACCCGGCAATCGCGCTAAAAGGGCCACTGAATGGCGGCCGGTTGCGCTCGGGCATGGCTATTCCAACATGGTTTTATCGATTCTCTGGCGCGCAGCATAGCACCATGCGACACACCAGAGAACGGCGCGGCGCCCCTCCCCTCGTTGGGGAATCGGGCGTGAAGTCTCGGCGATCAGGCGGTGCGGAACGACGCCACCGCGTCCCGCAGCACCTGTGCCTGTTCTTCCAGCGATAGCGCAGCGGCCGCAGCCTGCTCGACCAGCGCGGCGTTCTGCTGCGTCACCTCATCCATCTGGTTCACGGCCTGGTTTACCTGCTCGATGCCGGAGCTTTGTTCTTCGGAGGCCGAACTGATCTCGCCCATGATGTCGGTCACGCGCTTGACCGCGATCACCACCTCGTCGATCACGCTGCCCGCTTCGGCCACCAGCGTGGTGCCGTTTTCTACGCGGCCGACCGAATCGCCGATGAGTTCCTTGATCTCCTTGGCCGCCCCAGCCGAGCGCTGCGCCAGGTTGCGCACCTCTCCGGCCACCACGGCAAAGCCGCGGCCCTGTTCGCCGGCACGCGCGGCCTCGACCGCGGCATTGAGCGCCAGGATATTCGTCTGGAACGCGATGCCTTCGATTACGCCGATGATGTCGGCAATCTTCTTGCTGCTTTCGTTGATGCCCGCCATGGTGTCGATCACGCGGCCGACCACCTCGCCGCCCTTGGTCGCGATGTCCGATGCGTTGACGGCCAACGTGCTCGCCTGGCGCGCGTTGTCAGCGTTCTGACGCACGATGCTCGTCAGTTCTTCCATGCTCGACGCGGTTTCCTCCAGCGACGAAGCCTGCTCTTCCGTGCGTTGCGACAGATCGGCATTGCCAGCTGCGATCTGCTTGGTGGCACTCGCGATCGAGTCCGCCGACGTCTTGATATGGCTGATGGTGCCGGTCAGTTGCTGCTGCATCTGCGCCATGGCGACCAGCATGCTGTCGCGGTCGCCGGTGTGGGTTTGCACGTGCACGGCCAGGTCCCCGCCGGCAATGCGGCGTGCGACCTCAGTGGCGTAGCTGGGCTCACCGCCCAGCCCGCGCTGCACGTTGCGGATGATGAGCGACATGGCCAGCGACACCGCGCCGCCCACCAGCAGAATGACGAGCAGGTTGGCGATGAGCGAGTGGCGATACGCCGCATCCACTTCCTGCAGAAAGACGGCGCTAGAAATGTTCCAGTCCCACGGCGCGAAGTGCTTCACATAGCCGATCTTCGGCAATGCGGTCTCGCTGCCGGGCAAGCGGCCCTGGTATTCGGCAAAGCCGAAGCCCTTGTCTTTGGCGGCGTTGACGATGGTCGGGTAGACCGGTTTGCCGGTCGGGTCCTTGAAGCCTGCGGTGCTCTTGCCGACCATGTCGGCCAGCGTCGGGTGCATCAGCAGGATGAACTGCGAATCGACCACGAACAGGTAGCCGGTGGAGCCAAAGCGCATCGAGGCGAGCGTCGACAACGCGGCTTTCTTGGCATCGGCCTCGCTCATGGCACCCGATTGTGCGCGGCCGTGATACAGCTTGGCGACGCCTTCGGCGGCGTCCACCAGGTTCTGCAGCCCGACCTTACGTTCGTCGAGCATGGTCGCGCGGGTCTCCATCGCGCTCCAGATGCCAACGCCGATCAGCCCCAGCCACATCAGGGCCAGCGCGAGGCGCAGCTTTGCTTTGAGTGTCCACTGTCGCATGTCGCGTTTTCTCCACTTATTGTTTGACGACTCCGCAACGGTGTAACGGCGATCGAGTTGTCTTCTTTAGTGGAGATACCGTGCGCGCAGTGTGCGGATTTCCGCAAAAAGAAGGCGCCGGCTTGCACCGGCGCCCGAAGAGACGGTGCCCATCCACAAGGAGGGGCACCGCCGCGCGTTGGGAGGTTTCGCTATCAGTGGGCGATCATTGCTCGCGAATCCACGTTTGCGTACGGCCCAGCAGGCTGATGCCCAGGAAGCCGCGCACATTCAGTTTCTGACCGTCTTCCGACAGCGACATCTTGGCGCTGTAGACCTTGCCGTTTTCCGGGTCCAGGATCTGACCGCCATCCCAGTTGTTGTTGCCGTCCGCCTTCAGACCCGTGAGGATCGTCAGGCCCTTGATCGGCTGGTCCTTGCGGTCGTCCGTGCACTTGGTGCAGGTCTTGTTCTCGTCGCCGGGTACCAGGATCTTGCTGACCTTGCCCGAGAACGTGCCGCCGTTATCGACGATCGTCACCTCGCCTTTCTGTTTGCCTGTGTTGTCGTCGATGGTCTTCCAGGTGCCGGCGGGGCTGACTTGCGCGAAAGCGCTGCCGGCTGCCAGTGCGAGGGCCAGTGCGCCAGCCAGGCGCGCGAGAGAGTGGGGGGTATGTTTCATTGTGGAGTCTCCTTGTTGTCAGTCAAAAAAATCGGTGAGGGCTGATCGATGATGTCGGCGCAGGGATCAATGCGCGCTCAACGCACCGGTCAGGGGTGACAGCGGATTGCTGCCGGAGGTGCCGGCGGCGTTCGTGACGCCACCCAGCGCATTCGTGATTGGGGCGAGCGGGTTGCTGCTGCCGGCTGCGCCGCTCAGTGCGCTCGTTACCGGCGCCAGCGGATTGCTGCCACCGCCGAGGCCGCCACCGAGCGCGCCCGTGATCGGCGCCAGCGGATTCGTCGAACCGCTGCTGCTGCCGTTGACCAGGCCACCGGCGCTGGCTACCGTGCCGCCGACGGCGCCGACCACACCGCCAACGTCTGCCGTGAGCGGGTTGCCGCCGGCCGCGCCGACTTGCGCCCCCCCGCTCTGCAGGCCGCCGCCGACCGTGTTGAGTGCACCGGCCAGCGGGCCACCGAGCATGGTCGTGCTGCCGACCGTCTGCGTGCCCTTCACCACCTGCGACGACAGCGGCACGATCGCGTTGCTGGTCTGCTGCGTGACCTGCTGGACCGGGCCGCTCGACGTGGCGATGGTGGCCAGGCCGCCCGCACCTTGCAGCACTTGCCCGAGCGCCGACACACCGCTGCCCACCGGCGAAGTCACCGGATTCAGCGGCGCCAGCGGGCTGCCAGCGGCACCTAGATCCGAGATGGTCTGCCCTGCGTTGCCTGCCGTCACCCCGGCGGAGCGGATCACGTCACCCGAGCTCTGCACCGTGGTGCCGACCGGGTCGGGCGTCGAGCCGATCTTGCCGAGCCCGTTGCTGATGCCCGCACCCAACGTCTGGACCGTATTGCCAGTGGAGGTGACCGTCGCGCCAAGATCCTTCTGCGCTGCCGTGCCGCCGATGACGGGCACCGACGCCGTGCTGATCGTCGTGCCAAGGTCGCTGACGGTCTTGCCCGTCTGAGTGACCACGTTGCCGCCGCTGCTGGCCACGTTGCCGACCGGCACAGCGCCCGGATTGTTGTTGGCCGACGATGAGGGCGTCGTATCACCGTTCGGGTTGCCGCCCGAAGCGCAACCGGCCAGTGTCAGCACGGCTACGGCAGCTGCTGCCAGTAGGGTGCGCGACGCCGAAACGGCGGACAACGAAGCGGAAGAAGAAGTGTGGAGCGGGTTCTGAATCTTCATGGTGAGTCTCCTTGTAAGCGCGGCCCGTACCGCGTGTCACCGCCGGGTCAGAAGAACGCGCATCTGGCGTCCAGCGGGTAGCATCCGCCTGCGTTTGCTGTCGAATGCAAAGAAAGTTCTACAGAGCAGTGGCTAGTGATGCACGCCGGATGTCACACCCGACAGCACACCGCCAACCAACCCGCCCACCGTTGTACCAACGCTGCCCAATCCGCCCAGCGGACCGGTCGCGGCCGTACCACCACTGCTGACCGCGCCGACCGAACCAAGCGCACTGACACCAGGCAAGCCCGCCGTCAGCGAACCGACTGCCGTCGTGACCGGCGCCAGAGCACCACCGAGTGCACCGGTTAGCGCACTACCCGGCGCACCACCCGCGGCAGATGGCGTCGCCGGCGAAACCATCGTCGACAACCCGGTGGTGAGCGAACCGAGCGCACCGACCGTGTTGCCCAACGTCGACACCAGCGCATCCCCCTTGCCGGCCGTCGTGATCGTGCTGCCCTCGCTGCCTAGCGCACTGCCGAGCGTCGCCAGTACGTTGCTCACCGGCGCTCCAAGGCCGGTGGCGGCGCCCAGCGTTTGTGTGGTCGAAGTCAGCGTGCTGGTGAGCGGCACGATGGCGGTGATGGTGGCGGTCGTCACCTGCTCGACGGGGCCGGTCAGCGTCGCGATGGGCGTGCTGCCGGTCGATCCGGTGCTACCCGTTGCATTGCTGCCGTTGTCGTTCGACCACGTGGGCGAGGTCGATGCCGCGATCGCAGGCTTTGATTGCGAATCGCTGCCGCCGCCCAGCGACGTACCCATGTCGCCGCTGCCCGAATTCGCGCAGCCGGCCAACACGACGAGCGATGCCGTCGCCAGCACGCACTGCTGGAACACTCCGCGCTTCGGCGGATTCGATTTCGACAAGAACGCTTGATCGCGCATCTTGTGCCTCCACTACTCAGAACAGAACGCTTGTGTTGGACCCCTTCTGTCTTGCGCTCTTTGCTCGTCGGGTTTGTCTTCGCCAGGCTGTGGCGTTGGCGACGACCTCCCTGTCTTGTCACGTGCCACGCGCGAGGCCCGTGCCACACCGCCCGATCGATGCCGTGCTGATGTGGTGAGCGGATCGTGAAGTGAAACCGAATGGCATGACAATCAGCGTCAACCTGACACCCAAATATGCGGTTGCAGCAATTCACGCACTTGATTTCGAATGAAACGACACTGGAAGCCAATCTTCGGGTAGAAAAGCCGCAACAAAAATCGCCTGTGGATCGCCGTAGAACAATCCTTCTATCGTCGTAAAACAGCCTCGTTTCAAACGCAGTTGCGTGAACTTTTCAGCGGTTGCTGAGCAGGGTTTTCCCGCGATCGACGATTGGTTTTGCGCAGCGCATGTCGCGATCGCGCGGTCGCGCTCGCCAGCAGTTCGGCGTCGTCACGCTTGGGCGCGGGTGTCGCATGCATTGGCACCAACATCGCATGCGTCGATGCGATTCGCGCTCACGCACGCATCGATGTGTCGACCCTATCGCCAACACCTCGCGCATCGGATGCGCGGCACGCGACTTGCGGTACCTGCATGCACGCTGTTGACCATCGCAATCGCATCGACTTCGCGCGGCGCGCATCGACGGTGTTCGAGATGCGTGTCAGCAGTGTCGTCGACACGTTGAACACGTCGATGCGCATGTGTCGACTGCATCGATTGCGTGTGTATCGACGTGTTGAGCGCGAAAAATTCGCACGCGTTGTCGCATCTACGCATCGGTTTTTTCGATACGCATCGCGCAGCTCGCACGTCGGTGCGCACGACGATGCCGAATGCGCGCAAGGCGCGTGCGTGTGTTCACGATGCACACGCGCACAACATCGCGTGTTGCTGTAAACCGGCATGACCACTGGGTTTGCGGGGCGCGTGTGTCAACGTGGAGCAACGCCGTAACGTGATGTCACGACGCAAGAAAATGCGCCTTCGCGAGATCGATCTGCGTGCATGCGCGAATCGAATCGCAGCGACGCACAGACGCAGCGCAATCCTTCACCAAAACTCACCGCGCTTTTTGCATAAATCTCTTAACATCACCGCGCAAACGAATTATGATTCGCCTTGACAAGACGTTGACTTCGATGCAAGGAAGCTTCGCGCGATCAACGACGATGAAGTTCCAAGCGGCAAGTGAAAGGTAGTCGAGGAGCGTAACCACTTTGATGCACGCCACGCCGACAGGGCTGTTCGAACTCGGTGCCGTCTCTGCGATCCCCCCGTTGGGATGGGCGTACTACCCCCAAAAGAAAACGCGCGCTCTCCAGTTTTTCGCTGTCTGCAAAGTCACGCTGCACGCGGCTTTGCGGTCCACGCAGCGATTCGCGCAAGATCAGATTTCGACCGGTGTGGCCACGATGCCCCGGTCCTCTCAATTGATGAAGACTCGCCGGATGCAATCTGTCTGGCCGACTGCGGTTACGCCTGTGTGCGCAATCGAGGCGTGTAACTTGCTGCGTGTTTCCGCCGCGCAAGTCGCAGATCTTCCTACCGAATTCATTAGCGTGCGACTGCCGTTTGGTGGTGCGCCGATGAATCGCTCGCTCGGTTGGTCTGGCGATGCCAATGCATCGTGGGATCGGACCGGTCGGGTTGCTCAATCTCGATAGTTCGATACCCAATCTTGAAGGAGTTTCCCATGGCAACTGCTGCTAAGAAGAAACCGGCCGCCAAGGCCCCGGCCAAGAAGGCCGCTGCGAAGAAGGCTCCGGCCGCCAAGAAGGCTGCTGCAAAGAAGGCTGCTCCGGCCGCAAAGAAGGCCCCGGCCAAGAAGGTTGCAGCTAAGAAGGTCGCTGCCAAGAAGGCACCCGCCAAGAAGGCCGCAGTGAAAAAGGTTGCAGCCAAGAAGGCTCCGGCCAAGAAAGCTGCAGTGAAGAAGGTTGCAGCCAAGAAGGCCCCGGCCAAGAAAGCTGCAGTGAAGAAGGTTGCAGCCAAGAAGGCTCCGGCCAAGAAAGCTGCAGTGAAGAAGGTTGCAGCCAAGAAGGCTCCGGCTGCGAAGAAGGCTGCTGCTAAGCCTGCTGCGAAGAAGGCTGCCGCCAAGAAGGCCCCGGCTGCGAAGAAGGCTGCTGCCAAGCCTGCTGCGAAGAAGGCCCCCGCGAAGAAGGCTGTCGCCAAGCCCGCTGCTGCTCCGGCCGCTGCACCTGCTGCACCCGCTGCCAAGACCGCGCTGAATCCGGCTGCGGCATGGCCGTTCCCGACCGGCAACCGTCCGTAAGTCATTCTTACGACGGTGATCCTCCGGGACCACAGCGGCGCGCAAGTCGCGCCCACCTGATCGGATACTGCGTATCCGGTCCGCAAGACCTCAGTGTCTTGCACCGCCCGCCGATCGGCTCACGCCTCGGCGGGCTTTTTCTTGCCCCGAGCATCGCGCATACGTTTCTCGCAGGCAAAAAAACACCGCACCGGCGCGATGCCGATGCGGTGTTTCCGATAAAGCCCTCGGCCTATCGGCCGAGCGTTGTCGATCAGTGCGTGACGCGCGTCACGCCACCCGATGAGAGCAGACGCACGCGCTCCCCAGGGCGGAAGGCCTCGTCGGCGTCTTGCGTGATCGCGCGGTACTCGCCGTTGTCGAGCTTGACCGTGATTTCCAGGCCCGGACGCTTGTTCATCTGACCCTCGAGCGCGCTGCCTGCAACGCCACCGAGAATCGCACCGAGCACACCCGCCGCCACCGAGCCGTTGCCGCGCCCGATGGCTGCTGCCGAACCGATGCCGCCGATCGCGCCGCCGGCAATGGTGCCAACGCCGGTCTGTTCACGGTCGATCACGACATTGCGCACGGAATCTACCGTACCGAAGCGCACGGTCTGCTCGCGCTGCGCCTGACCCGAGGTGTAAGCGCTGTTGGAGTTGGTGCCCATGGCGCAGCCTTGCAGGCCAAGGGCGGCGACCAGCAGAGTCGCGGCGCCGATGCGATAGATGGGTTGCATGTTGATTCCTTATTGATACCGGTACCCGAAAGCGGATTCAAAGCGCCGCGCAATTTCGTCGACGGGCAGGCCGTGATTCTGCGGGCCTTGGCAAGCGATCTTGAGTGAGCCCATCAGGCTGGCGAGGCGGCCGGTGGTGTCCCAATCCAGGCCGTTCTCGATGCCGTAGAGCAGGCCGCCGCGGAACGCGTCGCCGCAACCGGTCGGGTCGACCACACGTTCGGCCGGCACGGCCGGAATAGTGTACTGCTTGCCGCCGGCGTAAATCTCCGCCCCTTCTTCCCCGCGCGTGACGATGTAAGCCTCGACGCGCTGCGCAAGTTCTGCCGCACTGTAGCCCGTGCGTGACAGCATGACCTGCGCTTCGTAGTCATTGACCACCACGTAGCTGGCGAGTTCAACGAAGTGGCGGAGGTCAGCGCCGTCAAACAGCGGCATTGCCTGGCCCAGATCAAAGATGAACGGCACGCCGGATTCGGCAAATTGCTTCGCGTGGTGGAGCATGCCTTCGCGGCTGTCGGGGCCAACGAGGCCGAGCCTGGCTGGCAGCGCATTCTTGACCGAATTGATGCTCGAATGGCTCATCGCGCCTGGGTGAAACGCGGTGATCTGGTTGTTGTCTCGGTCGGTCGTGATCATCGCTTGCGCGGTGAACGTGTCCGGAACCTCCGTGACATGCGCTGTCGAGATACCGAGCTTCTGCAGATAGTCCAGATACGGGCCTGCATCCTGGCCGACCGTGCCCATGATGATGGGGTCGCCGCCGAGCATCTTCAGCGTGAAGGCGATGTTGCCTGCGCAGCCACCGAACTCCCGGCGCATGGTCGGCACCAGAAAGGAAACGTTCAGGATGTGAATCTTGTCGGGCAGGATGTGTTCGCGGAAGTGTCCGTCGAACGTCATGATGGTGTCGTAGGCAACCGAGCCGCAGATCACGCTGGCCATATTGAAGCACTCCAGATATGACACGGCCGCCCAGTGGACGGCCGTGTGATGAACGAGAGACCGGAAGCCGGTCTCCATGCAATCAGTTCAGCTTACTTCAGCGCAGCCAGGGCAGCGTCGTAGTTCGGCTCGTCCTTGATTTCGGGCACGAGTTGCGAGTACAGGACGTTGTCGTTGGCGTCGAGCACAACCACGGCACGCGCAGTCACGCCAGCCAGCGGGCCCGACGTGATGTCGACGCCGTAGGCTTGCTTGAAACCCTTGTCGCGGAAGGTCGACAGCGGCTTCACATTGGCGATGCCTTCGGTGGTGCAGAAGCGGCCGGCCGCGAACGGCAGGTCAGCAGAGATGGAGAGCACGACGGTGTTATCCAGCTTGGCAGCGGCTTCGTTGAACTTGCGCGTGGAGGTGGCGCACACCGGGGTGTCCAGGCTCGGCACGATGTTCAAGACCTTGCGCTTGCCGGCAAAGTCAGCGAGCGAGACGTCTTTCAGGTCTGCGCCGACCAGCGTGAATGCCGGAGCCTTCGAGCCTGCGGTCGGGAATTGGCCGCCGACTTCGATCGGGTTGCCGCCAAGGGTCACGTTTGCCATGGTGTTACTCCTTCCTTTGATACATGTTGGGGAAAAGCCGCTAACAAGACCCTTCTGGCCTCTGCGTCGGCACGCCGGGCCGGCAGGGTCTTGTTAGCGGCTCTAAGCCAGGGGTGAAGATTCAGGGGTAAAAAATCAGGACCCGGTAGTTGGCCGTCGGGCGCTGGGATTGGAATCGTACCCGAATCGGTAATTCGGCGCGGGCGGGCAGCCCTGACTTGCTGTATGCACTGTCGGTCGGGTTCAGGTAGTCGGTGGGCAGCAGCGCGCGGCGCGAGAGCAGTTGGTCTTGCAGGTCCGTTGTTACCAGCTCGATGGCCGGCAGGGCGATGGGGCCGCCGGCGCGGTTGCGCAACGTAGCCGTCAGTACGTACTGGTCGGATGCATCGCCTTCTTGCCGCTGCAGTTGCGAGGATTCGATCTGCAATGCATCGAGATCACGCGGCGGCGCGATCGTGCAGCGCAGTGGCTGGCACAGGGCTTCCAACATCGGGCGTGTGGAGGGCACGCGGCGCGCGATCTCGGCGCGCGCCAGGAAGAGCATCTGCGCCACCGCCAGCACCGTCAGCAAGCCGATCGCGATGCGCGCGAGGGCACGGCGTCCGGTGGTTTTGCGTGCCTGCTCGCGGGCCTGCGCGGCACGCAGAAAATCCAGCGTCGCGGCAGAGACACCATGATTCGGCCCACGCGCCTTGCGCGGACGTGGAGCACCGGTCAGCGTGCGCTGCGGTGCCGGACCGGTCGGCTCGGCTTGCGTGCGACGTGCTTGACCATGGCGGCGCGGCACCGGCGCAAAAAGCGTGTGCGGATCGGTTTCGTGGCGCATCCAGACCGAATCGTGCTTCTCCGCCTCGGGCTTCGGGGATGCGACGGCTGCCGGCGTGGACGGTGCCGCTGCCGGAGGTGCCGGGGGCGCGATGGCCGGCTCTACCGGCAGGTCTGCCGACGGCTGCTTGGGCACGGCGGCGGCGAACGCGTCTTCCTCGTCGTCGAGGTCGCGGATGGGAGGCAGACCGTGGAATGGATCGGCGGGATCGGCGGTTGCGGCGGGCGGTTCGGGTTGCGGTGCCTGCTGTGCGGGCTCGGCGGCAAGCTCGGCAGCGTGCTCGATTGGCGCCTCGTCCGGTAGCGGGCGCGTGTCCGGCGCAGTCGATTGCACGTCGGGCGCGGGTGTTGCGCCTTCAACTTCCCCCAGATGCACTTCGGCGATGCCTTCTTCTGGAACGTCTTCTTCCCAGATCAGCGTCATGCCGAAGCCGTGATCGTCCTCTGCTGCAGGCGGCGCCGCGGGCGTTTCCGGTTCAGCGGTGGCGGGCGTTGAGAGCGGCGCTATGCGCGCGGCGTGTTCCGGCGATTGCTGTGGCTGCGGTGCTTCGGCGGTCGGCGCCGCAGGCGTGAGCACGGCGCCAAGCTCGATCAGGTGATCGCGGCCATCGAAGACGTGATTGCAGCGGCCGCAACGGACGAGCCCGCCGCGCAGCCGAAGCTGATCGGCGACAACGCGGAATGCGGTTTGGCAGTTGGGACAGCGGGCGGCCAAACGTGGCGCAGCTTGTGGCGCAGTTGCCATGCGGGACGAGGAGAAAAATGCCGACCGCGCGAGTATTGCAGACAGCGGCGCCAGCGTCGACCTTTGCAGGCGACACTGGCGCGCAATACCTTGAAATTACGCGGGCTTCACACCGTGCAGGCAGACCCAGCCGTCACGTGCACGCCACACGGTGAGTGGAATGACCGAGGCATACGCGGCGGCCACTTCTTCGGCTTGGCGCTCGAGCACGCCCGAGAGAATCAGCCGGCCGCCCGGGCGCACGCGCGCGCACAACATGGCTGCCATCAGCTTGAGCGGGTTCGACAGGATGTTGGCGACGACCAGATCGAACGTACCTTCCGGTGCGTCGTCGGGCAGAGCGAAGGTGGCTTCGACGTGGTTGCGCTCGGCGTTGTAGCGCGAGGCTTCCACCGCGTTCGGATCGATGTCGACACCGACGGTTTCACCGGCGCCCAGCTTCTTGGCGACGATGGCCAGGATGCCCGAGCCGCAGCCGTAGTCGAGCGTGCGTTCGCCAGGCTGCACGTGCTGCTCCAGCCATTCCATGCACAGGCGCGTGGTCGGGTGGCTGCCTGTGCCGAACGCGAGGCCCGGGTCCAGTTCCAGCACCACGGCATCGGGCTCTGGCGCATCGTGCCAAGACGGCACGACCCAGATGTGCTCGCCAATATGAATGGGCTCGAACTGCGACTGCGTGACGCGAACCCAGTCCTGCTCTTCGACTTCGCGCACGGTGTACGCGGGCAGCGGCGTCAGGTTGATCTCGTTGGCCGCGGCTGCCACCAGCAGTGCTGGGTCGGCATCGTCAGCGAGCAGCGCAACCACGCGCGATCGGTTCCACGCCAGGCGTGTTGGCTCGTGGCCGGGCTCGCCAAAGAGCGGCTGCTCTTCGGGCGTGTCGGCATCGGCGTCTTCCACCGAGACCGACAGTGCGCCGAGATCAAACAGGGCTTCGGACAACGCTTCGGCGTCGTCACGCGCCACTTCGAGCACGCATTCGCGGTACGTCACTTGCCGCCACCCTTGGCCACTTCCTGTTGCGCCAGACGGTGCTCCAGGTAGTGGATGTCGGTGCCGCCTTCAACGAAGTTGGCATCGAGCATCAGTTCGCGGTGCAGCGGCACGTTGGTCTGGATACCTTCCACCACCATTTCCGACAGGGCGATACGCATGCGGGCGATGGCCTGCTCGCGCGTGGCGCCGTACGTGATGACCTTGCCGATCATCGAGTCGTAGTTGGGGGGCACGAAGTAGCCGTTGTAAGCATGCGAGTCCACGCGGACGCCCGGACCACCCGGCACGTGCCACGACGTGATGCGACCCGGCGACGGCGTGAACTTGAACGGATCTTCCGCGTTGATGCGGCACTCGATGGCGTGGCCCTTGAGCACGATGTCCTTCTGGCGGAAGCGCAGCTTTTCGCCGGCCGCCACACGGATCTGCTCCTGCACGATGTCGACGCCCGTGATCATTTCCGTGACCGGATGTTCGACCTGCACGCGCGTGTTCATTTCGATGAAGTAGAACTCGCCATTTTCGTACAGGAATTCGAACGTGCCGGCGCCACGGTAGCCGATCTTCTTGCAGGCCTCGGCGCAGCGGTCACCAATACGCTCGATCAGGCGGCGCGGAATGTGCGGTGCCGGCGCTTCTTCGATCACCTTCTGGTGGCGGCGCTGCATGGAGCAATCACGCTCGCCCAGCCAGACGGCGTTGCGGTGCTGGTCGGCCAGGATCTGGATCTCCACGTGGCGCGGATGCTCCAGGAACTTCTCCATATAGACTTCCGGATTGCCGAAGGCACGGCCAGCTTCCTCGCGCGTCATGTTGACGGCGTTGATCAGCGCAGCCTCGGTGTGAACCACGCGCATGCCGCGGCCACCGCCGCCGCCAGCCGCCTTGATGATCACCGGATAGCCGACCTTCTTGGCCGTTGCCAGAATTTCCTTCGGGTCTTCCGACAGGGCGCCTTCCGAGCCCGGCACGCACGGCACGCCGGATTTGATCATCGCCTGCTTGGCCGACACCTTGTCGCCCATCAGGCGGATCGATTCGGGCGTCGGGCCGATGAAGGTGAAGCCGGATTGCTCCACACGCTCGGCAAAGTCGGCGTTTTCCGACAGGAAACCGTAGCCAGGGTGGATGGCCTGGGCATCGGTGACTTCGGCGGCCGAGATGATGGCCGGCATGTTCAGGTACGACAGCGGCGACGGTGCCGGGCCGATACACACCGCTTCGTCGGCCAGCTTGACGTATTTGGCTTCCTTGTCCGCCTCGGAATAGACCACCACGGTCTTGATGCCGAGTTCGCGGCAGGCGCGCTGGATGCGAAGAGCGATCTCGCCGCGATTCGCGATCAGGATCTTGTCGAACATCGTGTTCTCGCTACAAAAAGGAGAGGCGAGGGCGCTGTGGCTGGGCCGCGCACAGTGGCAGCCCGGGTGCGCCGGCTCGCGCTCGGATGCGGCACGCTGCGCGCCGCACGATGAGAGTCGGTGAGATGCCGGAAGATCAGCCGATCACGAACAGCGGTTGGCCGTATTCCACAGCCTGGCCGTTGTCGATCAGGATCTCCTTGATGACGCCGGCCTTGTCCGCTTCGATTTCGTTGAGCAGTTTCATCGCTTCGATGATGCAGATCGTCTGGCCTTCCTTGACGGTGTCGCCCACCTTGACGAACTCGGCCGCGCCCGGCGAGGGCGAGCGATAGAACGTACCGACCATTGGCGACGTCACGATGTGGCCAGCCGGCAGGGCCGGGGCAGCAGCTTCGGCGCCGACGGCAGCCGGAGCGGCGGCGGGTGCGCCGACGGCCGGTGCAGCCTGCATGGGCATCGGCGCATATTGCATCGGCGCCATCACTTGTGGCGCCGACTTGACGATGCGGACCTTGCCTTCGCCTTCGGTCACTTCGAGTTCCGAAATGCCCGATTCGGCTACCAGGTCGATCAGCGTTTTCAGCTTGCGCAAATCCATGAACGTTCTCCTGCAGCGTCGGCGGTCTGGGGCAGTGGATGCGCGCGAATGGCTCTTCAGCCGCGCATCGGTCAAAGGCGCTCCAGGCGCTGGCGTCGTTGCGTTGGTTAAGTAGTTGAAATAAAAGGAAGAAGACGGCTGATCAGCCGCCGTGTTGGTCAATTGCGAAGTCCAGCGCCGCCAGATAGCCGCGCCAGCCCAGTCCGCAAATCACGCCCACCGCCTGGTCTGCCAGATACGAATGATGGCGGAACGGCTCACGACGATGCACGTTGGACAGATGTACTTCGATATACGGGATCACCACGCCGGCCAGCGCGTCGCGCAGGGCCACGCTCGTGTGCGTGTAGGCGGCCGGATTGATGATGATGAATTCAATGCCTTCGCTCTTGGCGGCGTGGATGCGGTCAACCAGCGCACCTTCATGGTTCGACTGGAAGTGCGCCAGCGTCACGCCGCGCGCCGTGGCACGTTCGACCAAGGCGGCGTTGATGTCGGCAAGGGTGGTTGCACCATAGACTTCCGGCTCGCGCGTCCCCAGTAAATTGAGGTTCGGGCCGTGCAGTACGAGCACGTTGCGAAGCGCTTTGGCGATGGGTTTATCAGCCACGGTTTTGACCGGTTGAGCGAAGTTGGGCGCAATTTACAGCAACTTAGAATGCTTTGTCTAGTTTTTGTCAAAAAAGTCTTGAGAAATCGGTGTTTTCACCGATCCTGAGGGCGCTGCCTACGCTTTGGCCGCAGAAGAAGGGGAGTTGCGTGCACATGAACGTCATATGACGTTTTTGTATATTCACGTGCGCTGCAAAGCCTCGCGCAGTTCGTCCGGATGCACGCGGCCCATCTTTCGGAACGTGATTTCGCCTTGTGCATTGAGAATCACAGTGAACGGAAGGCCGCCGACTTCGTTGCCGAACTGACGGCCCAGTTCTGTCCCGCCAAAGCCCGCCACCGCGATCGGGTATGTGACGTGTACCTTGCTCAAGAACGTCTGGATATTGGATGCCGAGTCAATGCCGATGCCGACAAACTTTGCTTTGGCCTTCTGCTCCTGCGCCAGCGCGGACAGCTCTGGCATTTCTTCCACGCAAGGACCGCACCACGGTGCCCAGAAATTGATCACCACCGGCTGGCCACGAAAAGCTGCCAGATCCAGGGGCGCGCCATTGGCGTCTGGAAGCTTGCTGCCGTAGAAGGCGGTGACGGCATTGTCAGCCGGCGTTTTGGGCTCGGTGGCGCGATGTCCGAAATAGACGCCCGCCGCCGCGGCAAGCAGGCCAGCGATCAACAGGGCAATCAGAGTGGTACGGCGGGACATGGTTTTGCGGAGGTCTCTATATATAGACAGAGGCGGAGCGTGCGGGATTGTACTCCTGTCGGCCGGTCACCCCTGCGACAGTAGGGCACGCACCGCCGCCGCGTCGCCACGTTGGGTCTTGCCGGTGGCGTCTGCGCGCCGCGCGCCGCGCACATCGTTCATGTCGTATAAGGCGATGTGGACGCCGACAGGCGTGCCTGTTTCAGCGCGCAGCTCGCGCGCAAGCTCCCGGGATTCGGCCCCCGCGGGCCACTGGCCGCGCCATAGGAAGCTGAGCGTTTCCACTTCGTCGCGGCCGGCGAAGTGAGCGCTCTCTGTTGTGTCGAAATCCACGCCGGCGTTGAGCAGGAAGATCGCCACATCCTTCGGGCTGTCGCAGAAGACCTGCAGGTGGATGTCGGAGTGCTCGCTGGCGGTGCCGTTGAAGACCGCGCCCGCCAAGTACGGGTGATGGATTGCCAGCCCTTCCATCAGCAGCAGTGCGATGCGGCGCAGCAACGCCAGCACGCGCGGCTGGGATTCGGCCTGGAACAGCGCCTGGTATTCGCGGACTTCCGTTTCGACCTGTTCATTGTCCGGCAGCCATTCGCCGGGCGCGCGGGATTCCGTGCCGAGCACTTGGCGCGCAGCCTTGCGCTTGGCGGTGGCGTAGTCGGCGCCGTCTTCCGCGATCATGCGAGCGGCGGTGATGGCAATTTCCTCCCGCACGCGGGCGGGGTCGAGGGTGGGGCGTTTGGACATGGCTCTATTTTACTGAAGCGCGCGGGCCGGCCTGAAGCCGCAGGTACAATGCGGCGCAACGAAGTTGAGATGGCTCCCATGCATATCCACATCCTTGGAATCTGCGGCACCTTCATGGGCGGCATTGCCTTGATTGCCCGCCAGGCCGGTCACCGCGTCACCGGCTGCGACGCCAACGTCTACCCGCCGATGAGCACCCAGCTCGAGGCGCAAGGTATCGAGCTGATTGAGGGCTTCGACCCCGAACAGCTCTCCATCGGCGCCGATCTGTACGTCATCGGCAACGTGATCTCCCGTGGCAATCCGCTGATGGAAGCCATCCTGGATCGCAATCTGCCCTACATTTCCGGCCCGCAATGGCTGGGTGACAACGTACTGCGTCAGAAATGGGTGCTTGCCGTGGCAGGCACGCATGGCAAAACGACCACCACGTCGATGCTCGCCTGGATTCTGCAGGACGCAGGCTACAACCCTGGCTTCCTGGTGGGCGGTGTGCCGTGCAACTTCGGGCTGTCGGCGCGGCTCACGGAATCCGACTTCTTCGTCATCGAGGCCGACGAGTACGACACGGCCTTCTTCGACAAGCGCAGCAAGTTCGTCCATTACCGCCCCCGTACTGCCATATTGAATAACCTGGAGTTCGATCACGCCGACATCTTTCCCGATCTTGCGGCAATCGAAACCCAATTTCACCACTTGGTGCGCACCGTGCCCGGTCAAGGCCGCCTGCTCGTCAATAGTCGCGAAGATAGTCTGAAGCGTGTACTTGGACGCGGATGTTGGTCGGAAGTCGAGCAATTCGGCGCAGAAGGCGACCTCGGTTGGGAAATCGCGAACCTGGGTGAAGACGATAGCTTTGACGTGGTTTTCAATGGCCAACCGCAGGGTCGGGTCCGCTGGGCGCTTCAGGGCGATCACAACCGCATGAACGGGCTGGCGGCGATTGCCGCCGCTCGTCACGTCGGCGTGCCGCCTGCTCAAGCCATTGAAAGCCTGGCTCGTTTCGAAAATGTGAAACGCCGTATGGAAGTACGCGGCACCGTCAATGATGTGACCGTCTACGACGATTTTGCCCATCATCCGACTGCCATTCGCACGACGATCGAGGGACTGCGCCGTCGCGTAGGGAAGGGGCGCATTCTCGCGGTACTGGAGCCGCGTTCAAACACCATGAAGTTAGGTGTGATGAAACAGGCGCTTCCGGACAGCTTGTCTGGAGCAGATCAAGTCTTCGCTTACGGGGCAGCCGATGGCCGCGATGCAATCGGTTGGGATTTGGCTGGCGCGTTGGCACCGCTGGGGGAGCGCGCGAAGGCATTCTCTGATCTGGGCGCTCTAGTCGCAGACGTCACTGCTACAGCGCGCCCAGGCGACCATGTCCTTGTCATGAGCAACGGCGGATTCGGCGGCGTACATCAGAAGCTGCTGAACGCCTTGGCTGAACGCGTCGGTACCGCCGGCTGATCTGTATATGCCGGCATCCATCATCTATCTGCACGGATTCCGTTCGTCGCCCCGCTCGTTCAAGGCGCAGTTGTTGGCCAAGCGGATGGCTTCTGTGGGACTGGCAGATCAATACGTTTGCCCGACATTGCCTGTATCACCCAGCGCGGCGATGGCCGAAATAGAGGCGCTGATCGCTGAGTTGGGTGCGCGTGACGGCATCAAACCTGTGCTTATCGGCTCCTCGTTGGGGGGCTTTTACGCCACTTGGCTGGCTGAGCGGCATGGGCTTCGCGCGGCAATGCTCAATCCCGCTACCCGCCCAGAGCGGGATCTCGCCAAATACGTCGGCGAACAGCCGCTGTGGCATGGCGGTGGCACGATCCGCGTCGAGCCGCATCACCTGGACGAGCTGCAAGCGCTCGCCGTGTCCGCCATCACGCAACCCGAGCGCTATTACCTGCTCGCCGCGACCGGCGATGAGGTGCTCGACTACCGTGAAATGCTTGGCCACTTTCCTGGCGCGACCTCCCGCATCATCGAGGGCGGCGACCATGGCATCAGCGATTTCGCCCAGTACATGGACGAAGTGCTCGTCTTCTGCGGCGTTCCCGCCGACCTGTTGGCCGCGCATCCGTTTAGCGCCGCATGACCGATTCCCCGTCTTACCCGCGCAGCCTCTGGCGCAGCGCGTTGCCCCCGGCTGTGGTCTATGACCGGCACTGGGCGCGCTGGGCAGTCGGCGCCGACTCGCTGACTGCGCGGCTTCGTGCGGCATCGTCGCGCTTCCGCGTTCAATTACTCGGCCAGCGGCGGGCGATGCCATTGCGAGACGAGTGGCGTTGTCTCGGCATGGCCGGCCCTGCCGATACGCTGGTCCGCGAGGTTTTGCTGATCTGCGACGATATCCCGGTGGTCTATGCCCACACCATCGTGCATCCGCGCAGCGTGGCGCTTGACTGGCCGTTCCTGAAAGCGCTGGGGACGCAGCCGCTGGGGCACTCGCTGTTTGCCGATCCGCGTGTCGAGCGCGGAGACTTCGAATTCGCCTTGCTGGACGCGCGCCACCCGCTGGTGCGCCGTGCGCACGGGGCGCTGGGCGATGCGACTGTTGCCGGCACCGCCCGGTTGCCGGCCCGCAGATCGGTGTTCCGGCGTGGCGCGAGCGCGATGCTGGTGACGGAGGTTTTCCTGCCCGCGCTGGCTGGCTTCCAGCCGCCGCGGTAAGCGTATTTGGCGGGCCAGGCGTTGAGCCAGTGCGGTATCATCGCCCCCAACTTTTTATCGCCGCGTATTACGTTGTGACGTCAGGGTGCGCGGCCATTCCATCTCATTCAAAGCGATGCTCGGTCGTGCGAGTGCCGCAATCCATACAAATCCATGCAGTTGCTGTTTGAAGAAGGCGGCGAGATCCGCGCGGGCACCGTCTTGTCCCAACAGGGCGAGGCCTATCAGGTCGAGTTGCCGAGTGCCAAGCGCACCAAGGTCAAGTCGCGCGACGTGTTGCTGCAATTCGCGCAGCCGTCCGCAGGGGAGCTGTCGCAGGCCGCCCAGGCTCTGTCAGCAGAGATCGACCTGGATTTCCTCTGGGAATGCGCTTCGGCCGATGAATTCGGTTTTACCGATCTGGCCGGGGAATACTTTGGCGCTGGCGCCAATGCCACGCAGCAGGCCGCGCTGGCCATCGCGCTGCATGGCTCGCCGATCTACTTCCGCCGCAAGGGCCGCGGCCGCTACCAGCGCGCACCCGAAGATCAACTGAAAGCCGCGCTCGCGGGCCTGGAGCGCAAGAAGCAACAAGCCGCACTGCAGGCCGAATACGAAACCGAGTTGAAGGCGATGCGCCTGCCCGAGGCCTTCCGCGGGAAGACGCTGCAACTGCTGTTCAAACCGGACAAGAACAGTCTCGAATACAAGGCACTCGACGCGGCGTGCACGGCGCTGGGCCTGTCGCCGATGCGCCTGATGGTGGCGGTGGGCGGCATCGCCAACGCCCGCGCGCTGCACGAGGCGCGCTTTTTGTCGGAATGCTTCCCGAAGGGCACCGGCTTTCCCGATGTGACCGTGCCGGAACCGGCGATGGAGTTGCCGGCCGCCGACGTGCGCGCCTTCTCGATCGACGACGTGACCACCACGGAAATCGACGACGCCATCTCCGTAACCCCGATTGATGACGCCACCGTGCGCATCGGCATCCATATTGCCGCGCCGGGCTTTGGCATCCAGCGCGGCGAACCGTTGGACGTGATTGCACGCCAGCGCTTGTCGACCGTGTATTTCCCCGGCGACAAGATCACGATGCTGCCGGAGTCGGTGGTGGATCGCTACACGCTGCAGGAAGGGCGCGCGTGCCCGGCGCTGTCCCTGTATGCGACGGTCGACCGCGCCACCTGGACGGTCACCGCCAGCGAAACGCGCTGCGAATCCGTGACCGTGGCAGCCAACCTGCGCCACAACCTGCTCGACGACGTGATCACTGCCGACGCGCTGGCCGATGGCTCGGGCGACTACCCGTTCAAGGCCGAACTGGCGGTGCTGTGGCCGTTTGTGTGCGCCTTGTACGACGGTCGCCAGCAGGCACGCATCGCCAGCGGCCTGAAGCCCGAGGGCGCGCAGAAGGGCGATTATTCGTTCTACATCGATGCGATTCCGGAAGCGGAAGGCGGCGGCGAGCGCGTGCGGATCGAACAGCGCAAGCGCGGCTCGCCGCTGGACAAGATCGTTGCCGAGCTGATGATCCTGGCCAACAGCACGTGGGGCCGCATGCTGGCCGACGCCGGGGTGCCGGGCATCTATCGCACGCAGAAGGCGTGGGGCATGCACCGCACGCGCATGCAGACGTATCCGGCGCCGCATGAAGGCCTGGGCGTGGCGCAGTACGCGTGGAGCACCTCGCCTCTGCGCCGCTATGTCGATCTGGTCAACCAATGGCAGATTGCCGCGGTGGCGCAGCACGGCGTGACAGCCAAGCTGATCGCGCCGTTCAAGCCCAAAGATGCCGACCTGCTGGCTGCCGTGGCCGACTTCGAAGCCACCTACGCTGCCTATGCCGATCATCAGTCGACCATGGAGCGCTACTGGTGCCTGCGCTGGCTCAAGCAGGAACATCGCACGCGCATGCAGGCCGTGGTGCTCAAGGAAGGCGCCGTGCGCTTCGCCGATATTCCGCTGGTGACGAAGGTGCCGGAACTGGCGCAAACGCCACGCGGCACGCATGTCGTGCTCGATATCCTGGACACCGACGAGATCAGCCTGGAAGTATCGTGCCGCGTGGTCGAAATCCTTACACCCGCAACGGACGCGCAAGCTGAAGCCGAAGCCATCGAAGAGGAACTGGCCGAGGCAGAGAACGAAGCGGATGTGCCGGCTGAACCACAACCGGCGGCCGATGAGGAAGAGGCTCGCGCAGAAGCCGACGCTGCTGTGGCGCCGCCGCCGCAAGACGGCGAGAGCGGTGGAACGCCTGGCCCTGCCTAACTACAATCGCAATCTGACCTTCATTCTTCGCGCATCGACCAGGAATCGCCTCATGGCCGCCCTTGCAAACCGTCCGGACTGGTCCGGCAGCAGCACGCTCACCAAGGCACTGGTGGTGTCGCTGGCCGTGCATGTTCTGCTGCTGTTCGTGCGTGTGGTGGCCCCTGAGGCGTTCGATATCAAGCGCGAAGATCCGGGCCTGGATGTGGTGCTTGTGAACGCCAAGTCGTCGACGGCGCCGTCCAAGGCGACGGCTGTGGCCCAGGTCAACCTGAACGGCGGTGGTGAATACGACCAACAGCGCGCCACCACGCCGCTGCCCGCCGACACCAACGAGCAGACCGGCGATGCCATCAAGCTCACGCAGCGCCGCGTTGAATATCTTGAGCAAGAGCAGCGTCGCCTGCTCACGCAATCGACTGACCGCGCACCGCTGGTCAACGATCGTCAGGTCAAGCCCGGCGAGCGTCCGCAGCCATCGCCCACCAATGGCACCGACGACCGCACCACGCAAGATGAAATCGCCCGCCTGCAGGCCGAGATCGACCGCAACCTCGAAAACTACGCCAAGCGCCCGCGCCGCAATGTGCTGACGGCCGCCAGCGCGCGTCAGGTCGATTACGCCCGCTACTACGATGCCGTGCGCCGCAAGATCGAAGCGCGCGGCACCGCCAACTTTCCCAGCCAGAACGGCCGCCCGCTGTACGGCGAGTTGATCGTGGTGATCAGCATCAACCGCGAAGGCCAGCTTGGCTACAACCAGGACGGCTACAAGATCGAAGGCATCGAGATCGCCAAAAGCTCGGGCAACCCCGTGCTGGATCGGCAGGCCGTCGCAATCGTGCGTTCGTCTTCACCGTTTGGCGGCTTCCCGGCCGAGATGCGCAAGCGCGTCGACATCCAAGATGTCGTTGCCACCTTCAAGTTCACCCGAGCAGGCCTGGAAACCCACCTGCAGACCCGCTGATTTCGTCGTCCATGTCGTCGTTTCAAGAGGCCATCCTCGCAGCTGCGAGCGCGCCGCCCACAGATCGTTATGGCGTGATCGGCAACCCGATCTCGCACAGCAAGTCGCCCACCATCCACGCTGCGTTTGCGCAGCAGACCGGGCAGCTCATCCGCTACGACCGCATCTATGCGGAGCTGATCGCGTTTGACGAAACCGTGATGGCCTTCGTGCGCGAAGGCGGGCGTGGGCTCAACGTCACGGTGCCGTTCAAGCTCGATGCGTATGCCATGTCGACGTCGCTGTCGCTGCGGGCGGAATCTGCCGGCGCGGTCAACACGCTCAAGTTCGACGGCGAAGAGATCTTTGGCGACAACACCGACGGCGTCGGCCTGATGCGCGACATCACCCACAACATCGGCAACTCGTTCGAAGGCGAACGCGTGCTGCTCCTGGGCGCGGGCGGTGCGGCGCGTGGCGTGCTGCTGCCGCTGCTGGAACACAAGCCCGCGCGCGTGTTCATTGCCAACCGCACGGCCGACCGCGCCAACAAGCTGGTCGAGCGCTTCGAGGTCTCGGCCAAGCTGCACGAGGTCGAGCTCGTGGGCGGCGGTTATGACGAGCTTGCTGCGGACGACGTTTTCGACGTCGTCATCAACGCTACGGCGAGCAGCCTCCAGGCCGAAGTGCCGCCGATCCCGACCACGGTGTTTGGCCCCAACGCACTGGCCTACGACATGATGTACGGACCGCGGCCGACGGTGTTCATGGAGTTCGCCCGGCGCAACGGCGCCCGCGCATGGGACGGCTTGGGCATGCTGGTGGAGCAGGCGGCGGAATCGTTCTTCGTCTGGCGCAACGTGCGTCCGGACACCGCTCCGGTGCTGCTCGCCATGCGCGAGGGGTTGCAGGGCGAAGCCGCGGTCGCGGCTCGCGCGCCTCGCTGAACCTGGAGCGGAGTCCCGCGATGATGCGTTGGTTCGGCTACGTGATCGGCTGCTTCGTCGCGGGCGTGGTCGCGCTCAACCTGTACTTCTTTGCCGCCATCGCGAGTTGGCAGGTGTTTGATCCGTCGTCTACCAGCTTCATGCGCGCCGAGCGCATGCGCCTGTGCGGCGCCAACGTCTTTACCTGCAAGGTCGACCACCGCTGGGTCAATTACGACCAGATATCACGCAACCTCAAGCGCGCGGTCATCGCCAGTGAAGACGCAGATTTCGTCTCGCACAGCGGCTGGGAAGTCGACGCCATGCTCGACGCGTGGGAGAAAAACAAGCGGCGCGGCCACGTGGTCGCGGGTGGTTCGACCATCACGCAGCAACTGGCCAAGAACCTCTTCCTCTCAGGCGAGCGCCACTATCTGCGCAAGGGTGAAGAACTCGTCATCACGTGGATGCTTGAGTTCTGGCTCGACAAGGAACGCATTCTCGAGATCTATCTGAATTCGGTGGAATGGGGCGAAGGCGTATTCGGCGCCGAAGCGGCAGCGCAGCACTACTTCAAGCGCCCGGCCTCGCAGCTCACCGTAGGTCAGGCGGCCCGCTTGGCTGCAGCGTTGCCCGCGCCAAAGTGCTTCGACAAGAAGAGCTACTGCGCCAACGTGCACGTCAACTTCACACGCAAGGCCACCGTAATCGCCAACCGCATGGGCTCGGCCACGTTGCCGGATTGACCTGGCGTAGGGGCTACTTCAGCCAGCCCTTGCGGCGGAAGTACACCAGCGGAATCGCCGCCGACACCACCATCATCACGATCGCGTATGGGTAGCCTTCTGCCCAATCCAGCTCCGGCATCACTTTGAAGTTCATGCCGTAGATCGAGGCGATCAGTGTGGGCGGCATCAGCGCCACCGACACCACCGAGAACAGCTTGATGATCTTGTTCTGGTTGATGTTGATGAAGCCGACCGTGGCGTCCATCAGGAAGTTGACCTTGTCCGACAGGAATGCCGTGTGGTTCTCGATGGAATCGATGTCGCGCAACACCTGGCGCGCTTCGTCCTGCTGGTCAGCCGAGAGCAACTGGCTGCGCAGCAGGAACGACACCGCGCGGCGCGTATCCATCACGTTGCGGCGGATCCGGCCGTTCAAGTCTTCCACGCGGGCGATGATCTCCAGCACATCGGCGGCGGCGGCGTCGGTCACCTCATCGGCCAGCACGCGTTTGCTGGCATCTTCCAGGCGTTCATAGACTTCTTCGATGGAGTCGGCCGAGTATTCTGCGTCGGTGGCGTACAGATCCATCAGCACATCTTTGGCGTTGCGCACCGAGCCCGGGCGAAGCCGCGCACGCATGCGCACCAGCCGGAATGCGGGCAAATCCTCGTCGTGGATGGAGAAGAGCACATCCTTGGTCAAGACGAAGGCCACGCGCACGTTACGGGAGGTAGCTTCTTCGTCGAGCAGGAAATCGGTGCGGATGTGGATGTGGCCGTCCTCGCCTTCAAAGTAGCGGGCTGAGGCTTCCAGGTCTCCCAATTGCTCCAGCTCGGGCAGGACCACGCCGTAGGCTTCCTTGATCCACGCCAGCTCTTCGTCGTCGGGGTCGATCACGTCGATCCAGATCGGCTTATGCTGCAGGAGTTCGCTGCGTTCTTCGACCTGTTCCTGCGCGAGACGGCCTTTTTGCACGACGAACAGGTTGATCATGGGTGTTTCCTTGAAGCAGGCGTTGAACGGGCGGCGAAAAAATCGCGCCGAGTGTAGCGTAAAGAGGCGGCAGGTTCAGCCACAAGCGGTGGCTTGGCGCGCACGCGTGGGGCAGGCGCCACGCCCGGAAGATGCCGCCACCGGGCCGCCCGACGGGTAAAATGCAGACAAGTCACGCGGCCGGCCGGCCGCTCTCACATTCCCGACACCATGCGATTTACCGAACAACTGGCTGCCGCTTGGCAGCGCAACAACTCCCTGCTGTGCGTCGGGCTCGATCCTGATCCGTCGCGCCTGCCGGCGTCGCTGACGGGCACGGGCGGAGCGATCTTCTCGTTCTGCCGCGCCATTGTGGACGCGACCTCCGATCTGGTCTGCGCCTTCAAGCCGCAGATCGCCTACTTCGCCTCGCAGCGTGCCGAAGACCAGCTCGAGCAGCTCATCAACTACATCCACGAGGCATATCCCGGCATCCCCGTCATTCTTGATGCCAAGCGAGGCGATATCGGCTCGACTGCCGAGCACTACGCCAAGGAAGCCTTCGAGCGCTATCAGGCCGACGCCGTCACCGTCAGCCCGTACATGGGTTTCGACTCGATGCAGCCGTACCTCGCGCATGCCGACAAGGGCGTGATCGTGCTGTGTCGCACCTCGAACGCCGGCGGCAGCGACGTGCAGTTTCTGGAAACCGACGGCCGCCCTGTCTATCAGGTCGTGGCGGAACGTGCGCGCGACGTGTGGAATACCAGCGGCCAGATGGGCCTGGTGGTGGGCGCGACCTTCCCCGAAGAGATTGCCAAGGTGCGAGAAATTGTCGGCGACATGCCGCTGCTGATTCCGGGCGTGGGCGCCCAGGGCGGCGACATCGAAGCCACGGTGCGCGCAGGCCGCACGGCCGACGGCACCGGCATGATGATCAACTCGTCGCGGGCCATTCTCTACGCCAGCACCGACAGCGATTTCGCCGATGCCGCGCGCCGCGTGGCGCTAGCCACTCGGGACCAGATCAACCAGTTCCGCAACTGATCCGCCTTGTCGGTCCGGTTGCGGTGAGAGCGAGGACACCATGACCACGCATCCGCACCGCCCCGTTGCCGGTACGCACCGAGAAGAGACTGGCAAGGACCCGGACCGCAAGCTCGAGAAAGAGCGCGACGACACCCATCAGCACGAGACGACGCGCCGCGATCATGATCGCGACCGTCGCCACGAGCACGACCACGAGCACCAGCCGGAACACGATCACGGAGATCGTCGCCGGCCGGATCATCCCAGCGAGATTTAGATCACGACTCAGCCGAGTCGAGGAAGTCGAGCAGGCCACGCAGTGCGTGCTCGGCTGCCTGCAGGCGGACCTGCTTGCGATCGCCCTTGAAGTGGCGCGTTTCGACGCGCGTCTGCAGGCGGTTGCTCCAGCCGAAACACACCATGCCGACGGGCTTGTCGGGCGTGCCGCCGGTTGGGCCCGCCACACCGGTAATCGAGACGGCCACCTGTGCGCGGCTGTTGAGCACTGCACCCTCGGCCATGGCATGCGCCACGGGCTCGCTCACGGCGCCATGTTCGCGGATCAGCGCCGCCGGAACGCCCAACATCTGCGATTTCGCTTCGTTGGAATAGACGACGAAGCCGCGCTCAAACCACGCGGACGAGCCTGATACATCGGTGATGGCTGCAGACACCAGCCCACCTGTGCACGACTCGGCGGACGCCATCATCAGGCTGCGCTTGTTCAGCGTGTCAGCCACAAGTTCGGCCAGTTGGGCCAGGGCGCGGGATTCAGCCATTACAATGCCTTCGAAGCTTCTGACGTCAGACGTTAAAACGAGCGCCACAGCGCAAACACGAGCAGCGCGTAGAACGCCGCGAGAATGTCATCGACCATCACGCCATAGCCGCCGCGCACGCCAAAACCCTTGAGCGTGCGGTCGTAATAGCGGATGGGCGCGGGCTTGACCATGTCGAAGAAGCGGAACCACAGGAACGCGGCGAACTGCCCGCCCAGCGTGGTGGGCGTGACGAACGCCAGCACGAGCCAGAACGCGACCATCTCGTCCCAGACCATGGCGCCATGATCGGCCACGCCCAGATCGCGTGCGGTGCGGGCGCATGCCCAGATGCCGATCACGAAGCCAACCGCCGCGATCAGCAGCCAAGTCGGCCCCGAAATCCACCGTGCAAACACCACGTAGATCAGCCACGCGTACAGCGTACCGACCGTGCCCGGCAGGATGGGCGACAAGCCCGAGCCGAAGCCGAGCGCCAGGATGCGTGCCGGATGGCCGAACATGAAGCGCGCCGTCGGGCGCCGCACCTGCGCGGTCTGGCCCGCCTCGAGGACGACGGTTTCAGGCTGGCCCGGCGGATTGGAGGGCGGGAAGGGAGCGGAAGACATCATGAGGCGGAAGAGAAATGATCGAAACTGCCGTGCGTGAAGAGGACTGGCATGCCGTGGGCATCGACGAGCCGCAAGCCGGTTTCGGCGTCGATGCGGCCGATGCGTGTGACAGCCACACCCGCGCGCTGCCCCGCCGCGACCACGGCATCGCGCGCATCGGCAGGAGCAGTGAAGCAAAGTTCGTAGTCGTCGCCGCCGGCCAGCGTGCATTGCAGCTGGAGTGCCAGGGGCTGCGCCGCGAGCGTCGCCGAGCGCGGTACATCGTCGACCGTGATCGTCGCCCCGACGCGGGATTGTGTGAGGATGTGGCCTAGATCGCCCAACAAGCCGTCTGATATGTCGAGCGCTGCCCGGGCGACACCGCGCAATGCCAGGCCGAGTGCGACGCGCGGCGTGGGCATGTCCATGCGCGGCTGCACGTGTCCGAGTGCGTCGGGCGTAAGCGCCCATTCGTTGCGCAGGGCGCCGAGGGCCAGCCGCGCGTCGCCTACGGTGCCCGAGACCCAGAGGTCATCGCCGGGCCGGGCAGCGTCGCGGCGTAGTGCCGCAGCGGTGGGGACGTCGCCGAAGACCGTCAGGCTCAGCGTGAGCGGCCCGCGCGTGGTGTCGCCGCCGATGAGTTCACAGTGAAAGGCATCCGCCAGGGCGAACAGGCCTTCGGAAAACGGTTTAAGCCACGCAGGGTTGGCTTCGGGCAGCGCCACGGCCAACGTAAAAGCGCGCGGCTCCGCACCCATGGCGGCCAGATCCGACAGGTTGACAGCCAACGCTTTATGTCCAAGTGCGCGCGGCTCCGCATGTGGAAAAAAGTGACGGCCGGCGACCAGCATATCTGTGGAAATCGCCAACTCGTGTCCGGGGCGCGGCGCGAGGAGGGCGCAGTCGTCGCCCACGCCCAATATTGCTTTTGGCGTCGGCCGGGTGAAATAGCGCCGGATCAGGTCAAATTCGGATAAATTTGCCGCTGGATCTGCGAAGTTGTTGGAATTTGCGGGCTTGGGCACGGCGGCGGCGATGGAGAGATATGGGGCAAGCCCGATGGTGCCGTGACAGGGCGGTGGAATATTGTAGCGAATACGCATGTCACCCCCACCCAAAATCCCGTTGTGAGATCGCTTTTCACTATATAAAATGACGGGCCCAAGGAGGCGGACCGTATTCCCGTGGCGCTCGTGAGGGTATCCCGGTGGCCCGCTAGATGCGACGGCCGGCGCGCGCGCTGGCCACCCGATACGAGAGACCCATGACCACGGTGGATACCCAGCCTCAGCAGCCCGCCCGCACGGATGAAGAACTCAAGGCGCAGCAGCGCGCCGCCTTGCGCAAGGCCGCGCTGGAGTACCACGAGTTTCCGACCCCGGGCAAGATTTCCGTCACGCCGACCAAGCCGCTGTCGAACCAGCGCGACCTCGCCTTGGCATATTCGCCGGGTGTTGCCGCAGCCTGTGAAGAGATTGTCGAAGACGTCGCCAACTCGTTCCGCTACACCGCCCGCGGCAACCTCGTCGGCGTGGTGACCAACGGCACGGCCGTGCTCGGCCTGGGCGATATCGGCCCGGAAGCCTCGAAGCCTGTCATGGAAGGCAAGGCCGGCCTGTTCAAGAAGTTCGCCGGTATCGATGTGTTTGACATCGAGATCAACGAAAAAGACCCTCAAAAGCTGGTCGATATCATCGCCTCGCTGGAGCCGACCTTCGGCGGCATCAACCTGGAAGACATCAAGGCGCCGGAGTGCTTCTTCGTCGAGCGCGAACTGCGCAAGCGCATGAAGATCCCTGTCTTCCACGATGACCAGCACGGCACCGCCATCGTGGTGGGCGCTGGCATTACAAACGCGCTGAAGGTCGTCGGCAAGGACATCAAGAAGGTCAAGCTGGTGGCCTCGGGCGCGGGCGCTGCGGCGCTGGCCTGCCTTGACCTGCTGGTTGATCTGGGCCTGACGCGCGAAAACATCTGGGTGACCGACTTGGCGGGCGTCGTCTACGAAGGCCGCACCGAACTGATGGACCCGGACAAGGCGCACTTCGCACAGAAGACCGATCTGCGTACGCTGGCTGAAGTCATCGACGGCGCCGACATTTTCCTGGGCCTGTCCGCCGCTGGCGTGCTCAAGCAGGACATGGTCAAGCGCATGGCCGACAAGCCGATCATCTTCGCGCTGGCCAACCCGAACCCGGAAATCCTGCCCGAACTGGCCAAGGAAGTGCGCCCCGACGTCATCATGGGCACCGGCCGCACGGATTACCCGAACCAGGTCAACAACGTCCTGTGCTTTCCGTTCATCTTCCGCGGCGCGCTCGATGTGGGCGCGACCACCATCACGCGTGAGATGGAAGTTGCCGCCGTGCACGCCGTGGCTGAACTGGCCCGCCAGGAGCAAAGCGACATCGTTGCTTCCGCGTACGGCATCCAGGACTTGTCGTTCGGCCCCGAATATCTGATTCCGAAGCCCTTCGACCCGCGCCTGATCGTCAAGATCGCGCCGGCCGTGGCGCAGGCCGCCATGCTCTCGGGCGTGGCGCAGCGTCCGATCGAAGACATGGATGCCTACCGCCAGCATCTGCAGCAGTTCGTCTACCACTCGGGCACGCTGATGAAGCCGATCTTCTCGGCCGCCCGCAAGGTGCCGATGGAGAACAAGCGCATCGTCTTTGCCGAGGGCGAAGAAGAGCGCGTGCTGCGCGCGGTGCAGATCGTCGTGGACGAAAAGCTCGCCAGCCCGATCCTGATCGGCCGCCCGAGCGTGATCGCCCACCGCATCGAGCGTTTCGGCCTGCGTCTGCGCGAAGGCGTGGACTTCGCCGTGGTCAACCCCGAGCATGACGAGCGCTTCCGCGATTACTGGGAGACGTATTACAAGCTGATGGCGCGCAAGGGCGTGACGCCGCAGTACGCCAAGCTGGAGATGCGTCGCCGCAATACGCTGATCGGCGCCGTCATGGTCCACAAGGGCGAAGCGGACGGCATGATCTGCGGCACGATCAGCAACACGGCCGCCCACTTGCGCTACATCGACCAGATCCTGGGTGGCACGAACTGCGTGTACGCGGCCATGAACGGCCTGGTTCTGCCGGGTCGGCAGGTGTTCCTGGCGGATACGCATGTCAACGTTGACCCGACTGCCGAGGAACTCGCCGAGATCACCATCATGGCTGCTGAGGAGCTGTGCCGCTTCGGTATCAAGCCCAAGGTCGCGCTGATGTCGCACTCGAACTTCGGCTCCTCGGAAGCGCCTTCGGCCGTCAAGATGCGCGAAACGCTGGCAATCCTGCGCGAACGTGCCCCGAACCTGGAAGTGGACGGTGAGATGCACGGTGATGCCGCGCTCGACGAGAAGCTGCGTGACTCGCTGGTGCCGGATTCGCCGCTCAAAGGCGAAGCGAACCTGTTGGTCATGCCGAACATCGACGCCGCCAACATCGCTTACAACCTGCTGAAGACGGCCGCCGGCAACAACATCGCTATCGGTCCGATCCTGCTGGGTGCGAAAAAGCCGGTGCATATCCTCACGCCATCGGCTACGGTGCGACGCATCCTCAACATGACGGCCCTGACCGTCGTGGATGCCGCTGCGCAAGCGCAACGCTGATCGCGACTGCACCAAAAAGGGAGCGCACGATGCTGCGCTCCCTTTTTTTATTCACTAAGTTTGCGTGTACTTACATTTCCGCAAACTAAATAGCTATATCAAAAAACCCTTCAGACTTCCACCGTCGGTTGATTGTTGTCATTGATGAGCGTACCCTTACGGGCTGAAGGGGTGCTTCTGAGCACATGAGGTCCGAACCGGGCCGGACGGGTTTCAAAAAATGCGGTTTTCCGTACACACGTCTGACTGGCTCGCCTTATTCGGTGCGCGCAATGGGTGGTTTTTGCAGGCGGAAGGATTCCCCAAGTCTTCGGCAGTCGCCCGACTTGTCATTCCCTGCCAGGCCTCTCACGCATTGAGCCGCTTCGCTTTCAGCTGCAAACCGGCTGTCCGGATCGTTATTGGACGGCCACCTGCGCTTGTGACCTGCGCCGGGCTCCGGTCGGCGCGATTCTCCCGTTAGGGCCTGCTGATGACAAAGCGACTTGGAGCGTGGATCGGCCGCTCCGTATCTCAGGCGATGGCGCGTGGCGCGCTGATGGCAACGCTCGCGTTGTCGGTGGCCGGCCTGCCGGCCAATGCGGTTGCTCGGGACACCACCGGCATGGCTGCCGCCGTGGGAACCATTCGCCCGGTAGACCTGCCCAACGAGGCGCAGCGCACGCTGGCACTGATTGAGCAGGGCGGCCCGTTTCCGTATGCAAAAGATGGCACCACGTTCGGCAATTATGAACGGCGTTTGCCTGCACAGCGGCGTGGCTATTACCACGAGTACACCGTGAAGACGCGAGGGGCACGCAACCGTGGCGCCCGACGCATTATTTGCGGTGGCGATCAGCAAGCGGCCAACGACTGCTACTACACGGAAGATCACTACAACAGTTTTCAACGGATACAGCGATGACGACCAACATGTTTGGGCTGGACGACTCGCTCACCGCACGCGATGAGCGCGTGGCCCGCGAGGCGTGGCACAAGGCGCAAAATCTGTACGACGGTGTGGTCGGAATGCAAGCTCTGGGCGCACGCGTCGGGGGAGCGGCCAAGTTGCCTCAAAGCGCACCGCAGAACATCATGACGCAGGACAATATTCAGACGGACGACGACGGAGGCCGCGAAGACGCCATGAACCTGTTCAAGACGGTGCGTCCGAATATCGTGCAGTCGATCCGCGCGTTTCGCGTGGCGGATCTGGCCGAGTCGGCGGCCAGCCTTGGCCAGCATTTCCTGTACGCCAACTGCGCGGCCGCGACCACCAAGAGCGAAGTGCTCGACGTGATCGCACGCGAGTTCCTGTTCCCGAAGCATTTCGGCAAGAACTTCGACGCCTTGGCTGACTGCCTGACCGACATGATCTACAAGGCCGGCCCGCAGCCGGGTTTTGTCATCGTGCTCGAGGGGCTGCCGTGCCAGCCCAAGTTCGACAAGGAAGCGCGCGAAGTGCTGCTGGACGTGTTCCGCGACGCGGCAGAGTTCTGGGGCGAGCGCAAGGTTCAGTTCCGCGTGTTCTATTCGTTCGCGTGAACTGACTTTCCCGCTGATTGATCGGCGTTGGAATGAAAAAGCCCGCAAATGCGGGCTTTTTTGTTGCCGTGCGAAGGCCGACCGGCGTGTCAGCCTACCCGCTTGTTGCGGCGAATGCGGTCGAACCACACCGCCAGCAGCAGAATGCCGCCGCGAATCAGGTACTGATAGAACGTCGGCACGTTCATCAGGCTCATCGCGTTCTGCACCGACCCCATGATCAGAACGCCGACCAGCACACCGGACACGGTTGCCACCCCGCCTGTGAGCGAAACACCGCCCAGCACGCAGGCTGAGATCACGCCCAGTTCGAGCCCGACCGACGTTTTCGGATCGCCCAGGCTCATGCGCGAGGCGAGCATCACGCCCGCAAAACCGGTCACCAGGCCTTGCAGGACGAACACGGCGATCTTGATGCGCGTCACGGGCAGGCCGGCAAGCAGCGCGGCTTCTTCATTGCCGCCGACGGCGAGCACGTTCTTGCCGAACACCGTCTTCTTGAGCAGGAAACCGAACAGCGCGAAGCCGACGATATTGCTCCAGATCGGGTACGAGATGCCAAGGAGTGACCCGCCGCCCAGGTCGAAGAAGCTCTCTTCGGAAATCATCACCGCGTCGCCGTTGGAGGTGATGAAGGCGAGGCCGCGCACGACTTCCATCATGGCCAGCGTGACGATCAGCGAGTTGATCTGATAGCGCGCCACCAGCACGCCGTTGACGAGCCCGACCATGCCGCCCGCCAGCACGCCGGCCCCGACGCCAAGCACCACGCTATGGGTTGCGGTGATGAGCGTGGAGGCCACCACGCCGGCGAACGCCACGATGGAGGCGACGGAAAGGTCGACCTCGCCGAGTGCGAGGACGAACATCATCGTGACCGAGATAGAGCCGATCAAGGTGACGGAGAGCAGCAGGCCCTGGATGTTGCGGCTGCTGATGAAGCCCGGCACCGTGAACGCCAGCGCGGTGAACAGCAGGAGGAACACCACGACGATGCCCGATCGGTTGACCAGCTCCCACGTGAGGGCTGCGCGGCTGGGGATGCCCGGGGCTGCCAATGGCGGGCCGCCCGGCACGGATTCGGTGGATGGCGTTTGCATAGGATCGGTTTCCATGAGGGCGTGATTCGCGCGCTAGCGTGGCAGCGCGAGTTTGATGAGGGTGTCGGGCGAGGCGTGCTCTCTGGGCAGATCGCCGACGATGCGGCCCTGTTTCATGACGAGCACTCGGTCGGCAACGCCGATGACTTCCGCCAGATCGCTCGACACGACGATGACGGTGCGGCCCGCCTCGGCGAGGCCATAGAGCAGGCTGTAGATTTCGCTGCGGGCGCCGACGTCGATGCCGCGCGTGGGCTCGTCCATCAGGAAAACGTCGATGTCTTCGGCCAGCCAGCGCGAGAGGATCACCTTCTGCTGATTGCCGCCCGATAGCTTGCCGATGGGCGTTTCACCGTTGCGTGTCTTGATGGCGAGCTTGTCGATGAACGACTTGGTGGTCCGCGCTTCCTGCCGGTTGTTCAGCACGCTGAAGCGGCTGAAGTGGCGCCGGCAACTGATGTTCAGGTTATCCGACACCGAGGCGATCGCGACGATGCCTTCCTGCTTGCGGTCTTCCGGGCAGAGCGCGACACCCGCGCGCACCGCATCGCGCGGCGTGTTGAACTGGACGCGCTTGCCTTTGAGGTGAACCTCGCCCGCTGTGGGCTTGACCGCGCCGTAGAGAAGCTTCATCAGTTCCGAGCGCCCCGCGCCGACCAGCCCGAAGAAGCCGACGATTTCCCCAGCATGCGCGCGAAACGATGCGGGTTCGGTCAAGCCGGGTCCCATCAGGCCGCGCACGTCGACGTTCACCTCACCGAGCGGGCGTGGCTTGTAGCCATACACGTCCTGGATCGAGCGGCCGACCATGCAGCGGATCAACCGTTCGCGGTCGAGGCTCGCGCCGGCGTTGAACGTGTCGATATGCCGGCCGTCACGGAACACGGTCACGCGATCGCACAGTTCGTACACCTCTTCCATGCGATGTGTGACATAGATGACCGCGCGGCCCTCGGCCTTGAGCGCGCGAATGATGCGGAACAACTGCGTCGTCTCGCGCGAGGAGAGCGAACTCGTCGGTTCGTCGAACGCGATCACGCGCGCGTCGCGCATCAGCGCCTTGCCGATCTCGATCATCTGGCGCTGGCCGATCGACAGATGCTTGACGGGTTGGGCCGGATCGAGCTTCTCGCCCAGCCGTTCGAGTTCGCGCAGCGCACGCGCGATCAACGTCTTCTCGTCGAGCACGCCAAAGCGATTGGGTAGCGCGCCGAGCATCAGGTTTTCTGCCACCGTCAGTTCGGGTACGAGGTGCAGTTCCTGATAGATGATCGCGACGCCCGCCGCGATGGCTGCGCGGGTGTTCGTGAACTGCTGCGGCACGCCGTCGAGCGACAGCGTGCCGTCCTCCGGCTGGTTGACGCCTGACAGCACCTTGAGCAGCGTCGACTTGCCCGCGCCGTTTTCGCCCATCAGGCCGTGCACTTCGCCGCGGCGGATGTCGAGCGAGACGTGGTCGAGTGCCAGTACGCCGGGAAAGCGCACGGTGATGCCGTCGAGCTTCAGATAGGCGCCTGCGGAAGCGTCGGGCGGGCCACTCTCATCAAGTGATTGAACTGTCATCGGTTGCTCTCTGCGGATGCACGTGGGGCGCGGGACTGGCCCGCGCCGCGCGTTGCATCAAATGCCCAGTTCCTTGCGGACCTCTTGCCAATTGCCGCGCACCATCAGCTTGCCGGTGGTTTGCGTATCGGCTGGCGGCTGCTTGCCGGTCTTGATCCAATCGACAAGGTTTGCAGCGCTGTCCTTGCCGTGGTTGGTTGAGCTGACGGCAATCGTGCCGAAGAAGCCCGTCGGCTCCTTCTTCTGGAACTCGGCAAACGCCTCGCCGGCACCGTTGATGCCGACCCCGATCACATCGGCTGCCGGAATGTGCAACTGCTCGGTTGCGCGCACGCCGCCCAGCACGCTCTCTTCATTGAGCGCGAAGATGACCCACTTCTTGATGCCCGCATGCTGTGCCAGCACCGGCGACGCGGCATTGAAGCCACCGGCGTCGTCGGTTGTCTTTTGCGGCGCGTCGAAGATGTTTTCCTTCTTGAAGCCGCCGGCCAGCAGCGTCTGCGTGGCGCCGTCGGTGCGCAGCTTGGCGGTCGGCAGCTCGTAGTTGGTGATGCGCAGCGCGCCCACTTCCTCGGGCTTCCAGCCACGGCGCTTCATCTCGTCGGAGATGGCCTGGCCGACCTGGTTGCCGATCTTGAATGCCGACATGCCCAGGTGCGGTACGTTGGCCAGCGGTTTGCCGGACGAGTCGACGAGTTGATCGTCAACCGTGACGAACTTCATGTTGTAGTGCTTGGCGCGTGCCGAGATAGCCGGCCCCAGGCGCACGTCCGGCGCGCAGATGACGAAGCCCTTGGCACCTTGTGCGCCCAGGTTGTCGATGGCGGACAGCACCTTCTCGCCATCGGGCGTGCCGATGTTCACCACCGAAAAGCCGTCCTTCTGGCCAAGCGCGGTGGCAGCTTTCTGTTCGTTGATGAACCACGCCTGCTCGGGCATCTTGACCAGGAAGCCGATCTTGAGCGGCTCGTCGGCGTGGGCGGGCAGGGCGGCGGCCAGCGGCCCCAGGCACAGGGTGGCTGCCAGGGCGGATAGGGTCAGGCGGCGAAGTTTGCGTTGCATGGTTGTCTCCTCGTTGGAATGGCTCTTATGGCACTACGTGAATCGGGCGTGCTTCACGGCACGAACGGATCAATCAGATGGCGCCGACCGAGCAGCATGGCGTCGGCCACGTGCTGAAGCGGGCGGACATCGACATCGCTCTCGCCGCTGGCGATCAGTTCGAGAAAGCGTGTGTACAGGCTTGGGTATTCGCGTTCGGGGCCGACGTCGATCTCAACGCCGTCGATGGTCAATTGCTTGCCGCCTTGTGCCAGCCGCAAGGTGCCGTCGCGCGTGGTCACGTCGATCTGCCATAGCTCGCCTGCGTCATGGCGCCAGTCGAATTCCGCCTGGATGGCCGTGCCGTGCGCATCGGTGAATGCCAGGTGGGCAGCAATCGGGGTCTGCTGATTGGCGGGCACCCACAGGTCGGCCGCCGTCAGAAAGAACGCATGCGGCAGGACGCGGGTCAGGATCGAAAGCGCGTTGATGCCCGGGTCAAACACACCCAGACCGCCGGGTTCCCAGATCCACGCCTGGTTCGGGTGCCAGCGGCGCACATCTTCTTTCCACTGCACATCGACTGAGACGATGGCGCGGTTTGCAAGCCATTCGCGGGCGGCCTCGACACCGGGCGCATGGCGCGAGTGCCATGAGGTGAATAACGTGCTGCGATGCTCCCGTGCCAGTTCAGCCAGGATCGCAACTTCCGACACGCTGGCGCCCGGGGGCTTCTCCAGCATCACGTGCTTGCCGGCGGCGAGTGCCGCGCGGGCCTGCGTAAATCGCACCTGCGGCGGCGTGCACAGCGATACCGCCTGCAGTGCGGGTTCGTCTGCCAGCATGGCGTCGAGCGTCGTGTAGTGCGGCAGGCCGTCGACGCGTGAATGCGGGCTGGCACAGGCCGCGAGCTTGAACCCGGGCTGCGCGGCAAGCGCCGGCAGATGCTGATCGCGGGCGATCTTGCCAACGCCGACAATGCCGATCGAAACGGGGGTACGTTCACCGTGCATGGCTATCGCCCCCAGCGCAAGACCAGCGGATCGAGCCGCCGGGCAATGTCGATCAGGCCCCGGCGCGTGTCTGGGTGCATTGGCGGCAACGGATGGCGCGACGCCTCGCAGGCGATCACGCCGCCTTCCTTCATCAGTGCCTTGGCGGCCAGGATGCCGGCCTGCCGGTTCTCGTGGTTGATGAGCGGCAGCCAGCGTTGATACAGATCGAAGGCGAGATCGTGCTGCCCTTGGGCGTGCGCCTCGATGATCGGCCGTATGCCGTCGGGATATGCACCACCGGTCATGCTGCCCGTGGCGCCGGCATCCAGATCGGCGAGCAGCGTGATGGCTTCTTCACCGTCCCAGGGGCCTTCGATGGCGTCCCCGCCGAGGCGGATCAGCTCGCGCAGCTTGGCCGCCGCACCGGGCGTTTCGATCTTGAAGTAGGCCACTTGCTCGATCTCGCGGGCCACGCGCGCGAGGAACGCCGCAGACAGCACCGTGCCGCTGGCCGGCGCATCCTGAATCATGATCGGAATGCCCACGGCATCCGACACGCGCGCAAAGAATTCGTAGATCTGCGCTTCGGGCACGCGGAAGGTGGCGCCGTGGTAGGGCGGCATCACCATCAGCATGGCGGCGCCCATGTCCTGCGCGCGGCGGCCGCGTTGCGCGCAGACCTGCGTGCTGTAGTGTGAGGTGGTGACAATCACGGGCACGCGGCCAGCCACGTGCTCCAGCGCGGTGCGGGTGAGCACTTCGCGCTCGTCATCGGACAGCGAGAACTGCTCCGAAAAATTGGCCAGGATGCACAGGCCATCCGAGCCGGCATCGATCATGAAATCGATCGCGCGCTTCTGGCTCGGCAAATCGAGTTCGCCGGTTTCGGTGAAGGTGGTGGGCACCACCGGAAAGATGCCGCGATAGCGTGGTGCGTGCGCGGCGGGTTGAGCAATCGGCAAAGCCAGTCTCCTACGCGTGTGTCGATTCAGTGCGAGTGGCGCGGTACTGCGGCGCCACGGCAACCGACCAGGAAATCGAGGTCGCAGCCTTCGTCAGCCTGCAGCACGTGGTTGACGTACAGGCGCTGGTAGCCGCCGGCCTCGCCATGCGAACGCTGGGGCTGGTAGGCCGCCAGCCTGCGCGCGAGTTCTTCGGGGGCAATGTCCAGGTGGAGCGTGCCGGCCTCGCAGTCGAGTTCGATCCAATCGCCGTCCTGCACCGCGGCCAGCGGGCCGCCCGCCGCAGCTTCGGGCGCCACGTGCAGCACCACTGTCCCGTAGGCGGTCCCGCTCATGCGTGCGTCGGAAATGCGCACCATATCCTTCACACCCTGGCGCAGCAGCTTGGGCGGCAGGCCCATGTTGCCGACCTCGGCCATGCCCGGATATCCCTTGGGCCCGCAGTTCTTCATCACCAGCACGGAGCTGGCATCCACCTCCAGGGACTCGTCAACGATGCGTTCCTTGTAGTGCTCCAGGTTTTCGAATACGACTGCGCGGCCGCGATGCTTGAGCAGCTCTGGGCTCGCCGCAGATGGCTTGAGCACCGCGCCACGCGGCGCCAGATTGCCGCGCAACACGCGAATGCCGCCATCGTCGATCAGCGGGTTGGTGAGCGGGCGGATGACTTCGTCGTCGGTGATGGGCGCGTCCTTGACGTTGTCCCACAGCGTCCTGCCGTTGACGGTCAGCGCATCGGGATGCGGCAGCAGGTTCGCCTCGCCCAGGCGGCGCAGCACGGCGGGCAGGCCGCCCGCGTAGTAGAACTCCTCCATCAGGAAGCGGCCCGAGGGCATCAGGTCAACGATGGTCGGCGTGTCCCGGCCGATGCGCGACCAGTCTTCCAGCTCAAGCGGCACGCCAATGCGCCCGGCAATCGCCTTCAGGTGGATCACGGCGTTGGTCGAACCACCAATGGCTGCGTTGGCGCGGATGGCGTTTTCGAACGCGGCGCGCGTGAGGATCTTGGACAGCGTCAGCCCTTGCAGCGCCATCTCGACGATGCGGATGCCTGACATATGCGCCAGCACGTAGCGCCGCGCATCCACCGCCGGAATGGCCGCGTTATGCGGCAGCGATGTGCCGAGCGCTTCGGCCATACATGCCATGGTGGACGCCGTGCCCATCGTGTTGCACGTGCCGGCCGAACGCGACATCCCCGCTTCCGCCGACAGGAAGCGATGCAGGTCGATCTCCCCCGCCTTGAGCGATTCGTGCAGCTGCCACACCGCCGTACCGGAGCCGATGTTCTTGCCGTCGAGCTTGCCGTTGAGCATGGGCCCGCCTGTCACGACGATGGCCGGTACGTCGCAGCTTGCCGCGCCCATCAGCAGGGCCGGCGTGGTCTTGTCGCAGCCGGTGAGCAGCACCACCGCGTCGATCGGGTTGCCGCGAATCGCCTCTTCAACATCCATGGCCGCGAGGTTGCGCGTGAGCATGGCAGTCGGGCGCAGGTTCGATTCGCCGTTGGAGAACACCGGAAACTCCACCGGAAACCCGCCTGCCTCGTAAATGCCGCGCTTGACGTGTTCCGCCAGCTTGCGGAAATGTGCATTGCACGGCGTCAGTTCCGACCAGGTATTGCAGATGCCGATGATCGGGCGGCCGTCGAATTCGTGATCGGGGATGCCCTGGTTCTTCATCCAGCTTCGGTACATGAAGCCGTTCTTATCGGCGGTGCCGAACCATTGGGCCGAGCGCAGCTTGGGTTTCGATTCCGACATGGGTGCGTGTGTCACGGACGTGGAGGTCGAGGCGCGCGCGCATCGATCGGCTGCGTGGCACTTGCGGGCCGCGCGGCACGTCCGTTGTCTCCGGTGTGGTTGTGGTTTTTTGATCGGACCGAGTGTACGGAGCGCCCTGATATCCTTCCAATGAAATATTGGCCGTGACCGATATCCAATTTGATATCTCGAGGAAGACCCGATGTCGAACAGCCCCTGGTATGTCCGTGCGCGCCTGAAGACGCGACAACTGCTGCTGCTGATTGCCCTGGCCGAGGAGGGCAACATCCACCGGGCGGCCGCCGCGCTCAACATGACGCAGCCCGCCGCCTCCAAGCTGCTGCGCGAGCTGGAGGCCATGCTCGACGTGCAACTGTTCGAGCGCATGCCGCGTGGCATGCGGCCCACGCGCTATGGCGATGCGCTGATCCGCCACGCGCGTGCGGTGGTCGGCAGCCTGGACCAGGCCCAGGAGGAAGTGCTCGGGCTCAAGGCCGGACACCTCGGGCACGTGGCGGTGGGCACGATCACGTCGCCGGGCGTGCGGCTGCTGCCGCCGGTGGTGGCGCAGATCACGCGCGAGCATCCGGGGCTGCGGGTGTCGCTGGAAATCGAAAGCAGCAATGTGTTGCTGGAGCGATTGGCGCAAGACAAGCTCGACCTCGTGGTCGGCCGCCTGTTTGCTGAGCACGACAAACTGCATCTGCGCTACGAGCCGCTGGCCGACGAGCCGGTGGTCGCGGTGGCGCGGCCGGGGCATCCCTTGCTGGCGGAACCATCGCTGACGCTGGCCGACGTGCAGCCGGCCACCTGGGTGGTGCCGCCCATCGGCAGCGTGCTGCGTCACCGGTTCGACCTGATGTTCCAGCGGGAGAGCCTGACAGCGCCGTCGAGCGTGGTGGAAACTTCAGCGCTGCTGTTCCTGACGCGCATCCTCGAGCAGAGCGACATGCTGGCCGTGATCGGCGCCGATGTCGCGCAGTACTACGCGTCGTATCGGATGCTGGCGATTCTTCCGTTGCCGATGCCGTGCCAGATGGACGACTTCGGCATCATCACGCGCACGGACCGGTTGTTGTCTCCGGCGGCGCTGCATGTGGTGCAGGCGCTGCGTGACGCGGGCCGAACGGCCTACGGCGAGGGTTGACCGTCGGCGCAAAAAAAGCCCGCAATTGCGGGCTTTCTTCTGTGCGGCGATAAACGTTCAGGCCGCCGGCACTGCGCCTTGCGGCGTGAGGTGATTGACCGCTTCGGGCAGGCCTTCGGCGAGCTGGTTGGCGAGGTCGCCTTCGCTGATGCCGAAGTGGGCGGCCAGTTTCGATACCTCCTCCAGCGCACCCGTGCCACTCAGTGCCTGCGTAATCTGCTCGCCTGACACCGGCAGGTTCTGGCCATTGCCGATCCACGATTTGACCTGTTCGCCCAGACCGGCTTGCTCCAGGATCTGCTGCAGCGGCCCCAGGCCTCCGACGGCCGCCTGATCGGCATTGCCGTTGCCACCGCCCAGCAAACCGCCGAGCAGACCACCAAGGCCACCCGCTCCGCCTGCGCCGCCGAGCAGGCTGCCCAGCGCGCCGGCTCCGCCTGCCGCACCCAGCAAGCCACCCAGCGAACCGAACAGGCCGCCGCCCTGATCTTCCTGCCCTTGCGGCGCGGCCGCATCGCCCGCGCCTTGCGACTTGTGCTTCATCGCCAGGTAGGCCAGCACGCCCACTGCAAGCAGCACCTTCTTGTTGCCCAGCAAGGACGATTGCGCACCGCTGGCGTCATTGCCGCCGCCGAGAATCGAATCGAGTAGACCCATGATGAAGCTCCTTTGGTCAATGGCGGGCATGGGGGAAAGGCCCGCCGGGGGGATCAAACGGTCAGTGTTTCGTTGTCAGAACTTAGAACTCGCCGAGCACGGCGTGCAGCGCGGACACGGCAACAAGCGCCGCCGATTCCGTTCTGAGAATACGTCGCCCGAGTGTCAGCGGTAAGAAACCGGCAGCCTCGGCAAGCGCTTCTTCGTCGGGCGAAAGACCGCCTTCGGGGCCGATCAGCAGCACGATGCCGCTGCCTTCGATGCGCGTGCGCGACTGCACCGCCCATTGCGTAAGCGATTGCGTGCCGCGCGGTGACAGCAGCACGCGCGGCGCCTCGGTCGACTTGGCGGCGGCGAGCCATTCGCGCAGCGTGGCGACCGGTGCGACAACCGGCACGCGGGCTCGGCCACATTGCTCGCAGGCGGCCTGCACCAGTGACTGCCAGTGCTGCACGCGCTTGGCTGCACGCTCGCCGGAGAGGCGCACCACGGCGCGCTCGGTCTGCAGCGGAGCCACCGCATTCACGCCCAGTTCGATGGCCTTCTCGATCAGCCAATCCATCTTGTCGCCACCGGCAATGCCTTGCGCGAGCGTGATGGCGTAGCGGGCCTCTGTGTCGGGCTGTGTGGCATCCGCAAGGCTGGCGGTGGCATCGCGCTTGTTGATGGCGGCGAGCCGAGCACGGAATTCGTGGCCGGAGCCATCGAACAGGCAGACGTCATCGCCGACGGCCAGCCGCAGCACGTGGATGTGGCGTGTGACGGCCTCGGGCAGCGTGACGGTTGTGTTGGGGGCGAGCGGCGTATCGACGAAAAAACGGGGAAGCCCCATGACAGCAATCCTTGTGGTGAATCGGGTCAGGCGATCAGGCTGCCGCCGGGCGGCAGGCGAGGCCCCAGCGATAACCGTCGGGATCGCGCACGGCGGCGTAGCGCTCGCCCCAGAAGGCATCGTGCGGCGCCATGATGGACGTGGCGCCCTGGTCCAGCGCGTTCTGATACGCGGTGTCGACGTCGTTGCAATACAGGTGGAAGCTCTGCGGGCATTCAAAGCCCGCGGCGGCAGGGGCTTTGGCGGTGGAGCCGAAGACGCCTTCGGGCGCAAACATCAGCATGAGCTGGCCCTGGTAGGTCATCTCGACGTGGATCGGGCGGCCATGGTCGTGCATTTCATCCTGCACATCGAAACCGAACGCGTTGCGATAGAAGGCGATGGCGGCCGAGGCGTCGTGCACGGTCAGGTACGGGACAAGCCACGGGGTGTTGGCGGGGCGGGGGAAGCTCATGGCGGGCTCCTTCTTCGGCGCAATGCAGCCAGGGACGAGTAGTGTAGAGCGCCCGCCACGCCACAATCAAAAAGAAATCAAAACACCTCGCTTGCCGGGGGCTGGTTGCGTGCACGGCCGCCCCCGCGCGCGACTTCATCGACGAGCCACTGGCGGAACAATGCAAAGCCCGCGTGCTCGGCTGCCTGGTGTGGATGGATCAGGTAGTACGACAGGCGCAGCGAGGCTTCGGTCGCCAGCGGTCGCATCAGACGTCCGGCGGCGATGTCGTACTCGACAAGGATGCCCTGGCCGAGTGCCACGCCTTGGCCGTCAATAGCTGCCTGCAGCGCCATCAGGGCCTCAGAAAACGCCGGCCCGCGCGTGGCATCGATGTGGGGCACACCGACCTCGTCGAGCCATTGCCGCCACGTCGGATGGTGCGCGAGATGGCGGCCGCCGCGCTCGTGCAACAGCGTTTGCGTGGCGAGGTCTTGCGGCATGCGGATGGCCGCCTGCAGCGTGGCGTTGCAGACGGGAAAAAAATCGGTGGAGGTGAACCACTCGACGCGCAGGTTGGGCGCGTTGACTTGCCGGTCGTCGATGCACAGATCGAACTGGCCGTGATCTTGCACGTCGGCGGTCGAGACTTCGACGCGCACGTGCGGATGCTGGTTGAAGAAACGGTACAGCCGCGGCACCAGCCATTTGGCGCCGAAGGTTGGCGGCACGGCCACGCGCAGCGGCGCGTCGGCGGTGTCCATCAGCAGGTCGGTGGCTTGTTCGAGGGCACGCAGCGCGTCGCGCACGCGAGGCAGGTAGTTGTCGCCGGCGTCGGTCAACGAGAGCTGGTTGTTGCGGCGCGCAAAGAGCTTTTTGCCCAGATGATCTTCGAGCTGCTTGATCTGATGGCTGACGGCAGCGTTGGTCACGCAAAGCTCGTCCGCAGCCCGGCTGAAGCTCAAATGGCGGCCCGCAACTTCAAAGACGCGCAATGCATTAAGGGGAGGGAGGCGTCGTGCCATGCGTTCTCGTTAAGAAAAATTTAACGTACAACGAAGAATTTGTAGTTTGCCACGTTAAGGCCGCCCCGACTACAAATGCGCCTGGGGCCGGTGACGATGCTTGGTGTGTGCCTCCAGCGATCTCAAACCGCGCGACGCACCGGACCCCGCCTACAAAAACATTCAGGAGACGTCATGAATCGAACCACCGCTGTTCGCGGGATGCTGGCGTGCAGCCTTGCGCTCGCTGGCTGGACCGCTCCCGCCCTCGCACAAACCAACGTCACGCTGTACGGCCGCGTCGCCAGCGGCATCGACTACCAGAACAACGTCGCCCCCACCGCGACCTCCCCGGGCGGCAGCCTCTGGCGCGCCGCCGACAACCAGTGGGGGACCAGCATGTTCGGGTTCATGGGCAAGGAGGATCTGGGCGGTGGCCTGCAGGCGG